>Ga0209752_1000595_pt1 | contig 17492 bp, 16 predicted proteins | sample METZYME_3_250m_FD_187548 | JGI IMG/M metagenome (GOLD analysis project Ga0209752, IMG submission 187548) | Marine microbial communities from oxygen minimum zone in mesopelagic equatorial Pacific - METZYME_3_250m (SPAdes) (version 2) | ecosystem: Environmental > Aquatic > Marine > Oceanic...
ACGACAATCTTGGTAGGCGCGATTGGAATCGAACCAACGACCTCTGCCATGTCAAGGCAACGCTCTAACCAACTGAGCTACGCGCCTTCAAGTTCACCGTCTAGTTCGACGGGTGGCAAACCCTAACATCGTGATTCATATCGAATCAATGAAGTTGATCCATCCGCGTATGTTGCGGCGTTTTATTCTTTAACGACAAGGACTTAAGGTTGTGTTGTCATACACCGGGTCGTAAACTCACCGCGCTTTTTATGTCGGAAAAGTTCCGGTGTTTTGGTACTGTTTCGTCCTTGGGGAGGCTTGGGGGAATGGTTGCATCGATTAAGATCAACGTAAGGATTTATATGGAGAGAATGTCCAATTAAGAAATCAGGAGTGAGTGCGCAACGCGAACGCGCAGTATTGAACGAAGATATACAGGGTGCGCAACTGCGATTGATCGGTGCGGACGGAAGTCAGGTCGGTATTGTGAGCAGGGTGGATGCGCTTGACGAGGCGCAAAAAGCTGGGCTTGATCTGGTATTGATCGCTCCCGAGGCGGAGCCCCCGGTTGTAAAGGTGATGGATTATGGAAAACACCTTTTCGATCTTAAGAAAGCAAAAGCTGCTCAACGAAAGAAACAGAAACAAATACAGGTTAAGGAGCAGAAGTTTCGGCCCGGAACAGAAGAGGCCGACTATCAAATAAAGCTGCGGAATCTGATTCGCTTTTTAGAGGACGGTGATAAAGCAAAGGTCACGCTACGCTTTCGAGGGCGCGAAATGGCGCATCCCGAAATCGGAATGAAACTAATGGAGAGGGTTGAGGAAGATTTAGAGCCGATGGCTACAGTCGAGGCTAGCCCCAAGTTTGAAGGCCGGCAGGTGACTATGGTTTTGGCTCCGCGTAAGAAGAAAAAATAACAAGAAGATGCGGCGCGCTTGTTGTTAGCTCACAAGTCGCGCAAACGCGCTAACAGGAGTTTTGGTCAAGGAAACTTGTAATGCGGTGAGGCATTGAGGAGCAGCTATGCCAAAAATGAAAACTAATCGAGGTGCGGCTAAGCGATTTCGTCGTACCGCTAAGGGCTTTAAGCATAAGCGGACAGGCAAGAACCATATTTTTACTACGAAGACGCAAAAGCGGAAACGACAGCTGCGCGGGTTCAACGACGTTTCCCCGGCTGATAGAAAAAGTGTGGATCGAATGCTGCCTGGCAAGGCACGTTAGGAGGCACCATGCCAAGAGTAAAAAGAGGTGTAGCTTCCAGAGCCCGTCGAAAGAAAGTACTGCGTCAAGCTAAGGGCTATTACGGTGCTCGTAGTCGAACGTTCAAAGTTGCTAAGCAGGCAGTTATTAAAGCTGGACAGTATGCATACCGAGATCGACGCCAGAAAAAACGACAATTCCGTGCGTTGTGGATTATTCGGATCAATGCAGAGGCAAGAGAGCATGGACTTTCGTATAGCCGCTTCATTGCCGGTCTAAAGAAAGCCGCGATTGATGTCGATCGGAAAGTCCTGGCCGATTTGGCATTACACGAGAAAGCTACGTTTGGCGTATTGGCGGATAAGGCAAAGGAAGCCCTTGCAGCGTAGTCAGAGCTGGAAGTTGCCGCGTATCCCGCGTGGTATTCGGTAGTGCTTTGGCAGAGGTTTTCACGATCGCCGATTTAACGGGTAACCCTTATGGACGTGAATGAAATTCGAGCAGAGGCTCTTGCCCGCATAGAAGCAAGCACGGAAGTCTCATCGCTCGAAGAAGCCCGCGTGCACTACCTCGGCAAAACGGGGGTGATAACAGCGCTTCTCCGCGGGTTGGGTGCCGTTGATCCGGATACGCGACCCGCCGCGGGCGCCCTCATCAACGCCGCTAAGACTGGGATTCAGCAAGCCATCGATGTGCGCCGAGTCGAACTTGATAGCGAGCAAATGCAGGCCGATCTGGCAAGTCAGACCCTCGACGTGTCTTTACCTGGTCGGAAAGGGCATAACGGTAGCCTGCATCCTGTGACGCAGACCCTCGCGCGCATCCAAGAGATCTTTGTCGGTGCTGGATACGATGTCGTGGATGGTCCCGAAATTGAGGACGAATATCACAATTTTGAAGCGCTCAATATGCCAAAGAATCACCCGGCGCGCGCGATGCACGATACCTTCTACCTAGTTAGTGGAATGGTGCTCCGGACCCACACTTCACCGGTCCAAATTCGGGTGATGGAAAATCAGAAGCCGCCCATACGCATCATCTGTCCGGGTCGCGTTTACCGCAGAGATTCGGATTTGACGCATAGTCCGATGTTTCATCAAGTTGAGGGCTTGGTGGTCGATAAGGGCATTAATTTTGGCGACCTCAAAGGCACGGTCACCGAGTTTGTTGGTCGTTTCTTTGAGCAGGAATTGGAAGTGAGGTTTCGGCCTTCGTACTTCCCATTTACGGAACCGTCAGCTGAGGTTGACGTCATGGGCCCGGATGGTTGGCGTGAGGTTATGGGGTGCGGCATGGTTCATCCAAACGTATTGTCGATGTCGGGCATTGATCCGCAGGAATATTCCGGCTTTGCATTTGGTTTCGGTGCCGATCGATTGGCAACGTTATTTTTCGATGTACAGGACCTGAGAGTGTTTTTCGACAATGACCTGCGCTTCCTCAAACAGTTCGCGTAGAAGGACCTATGAAATTCTCTGAAAAGTGGCTGCGGACATGGATTGATCCGGAGCTAAGTACGAGTGAACTATGCGATCAACTCACCGGTGCAGGACTTGAAGTCGACGCTGTGGAAACCATGGCGGACGAGTTCACTGGCGTTGTCGTTGGGGAAATAGTAGAGCTTCATGTGCACCCGAAGGCGGAGCGACTCTCGGTCTGCACGGTGTTCGACGGCTCCGAGAAATTCAGTGTGGTTTGCGGCGCCCCGAATGCTCGTGAGGGACTTAAGACGGCTTTCGCGAAGGTTGGTTCCGAGCTGCCTGATGGAATGAGGATAAAGCGCGCGAAACTTAGGGGAGTGCAGTCAGACGGGATGCTGTGCAGTGCGAAAGAATTGGGAATTAGTGACGACCATGATGGAATCATGGAAATTTCAGACGCGTTGTCGGTCGGTTCGGAATTGCGTGAGGCGTTGGATTTAGACGATATTTCGATTGATCTCGATCTCACCCCGAATCGTGGAGATTGTTTTAGTGTTCGTGGGATCGCTCGCGAAGTGGCAGTACTCAATCGGATGCCAATCGACGAGCCAGTCGTAGCTGACGCCGCTGTGTCTACGGATACGATTTTCCCCGTCGAGGTCCGAGCCTCCTCGGCTTGTCCTAAGTATTTAGGTCGCGTCATTGAGGGCGTCGATGTCGCTCAAGTAGCTCCCGGGTGGATGGTCGAACGGCTTGAACGAAGTGGGCTTCGCTCGATTGATCCCGTGGTCGACGTAACCAACTATGTTTTGTTGGAACTTGGTCAACCGTTACATGCCTTTGATTTGGATTCGTTGGAAGATCGTATTGTTGTACGTACGGCCGAGCAGGGCGAGAAACTAACACTTCTCGATGGTAATTCGATTGATTTGGACGAAGAGAGCTTGGTCATAGCGCATGGAGGTGGACCGCTGGCGATTGCGGGGGTGATGGGCGGTGCTGAGAGTGGAGTTACCGAAACCACCACCGCTGTGTTTCTTGAATGTGCCTTCTTTTCTCCTGAGACGATCATGGGAACAAGCCGCCGTTATGGCGTTCAGACAGACGCTTCACAGCGTTACGAGCGGGGTGTCGACAGCGCGTTGCAGGCCGATGCAATGGCACGCGCGACCGAATTACTCGTTGAAATCGTTGGCGGTAATCCGGGCCCCGTCGTCGAGGTTATCGACGAAGACTCTATGCCTCGATCGATGAAACTAACTCTACGCGCCGCGAGGCTCGAAGATCTACTGGGCGTGAAAATCGAAGACGAAGAGGTATTCGGCATTTTGGATCGTCTTGGACTGCGGCCTAGGGACGTACCCGACGGTTGGGAAATAACGACACCCAGCCATCGATTTGATATTGCCATCGAGGAAGACTTGGTCGAAGAGGTTTGTCGCATATATGGTTACGACGCTATCCCCACTCGTACGGCGCATGCGGCATTACCGTTAAAACCGTCCGGTCGTGACGGCATCGATCCGGCTGCTCTCCGTACGCTCATGACCCACTTGGGGTACAACGAAGCGATCACTTACAGCTTTATCAGCTCCGATCGACACGAGCTCTTCTCGCCAAACGTTCAAGCCCAGGTGATTGAGAATCCCATGTCAAAAGAACAATCCGTCATGAGGACGAGTTTGATTCCTGGCTTGGTCGACGCCGTAGTAGGCAATATCGCTAGACAGAGTACGTCGATTCGAATGTTCGAATACGGACAATGTTTCTCCGGTGACGCCGATAATCTTACGCAGGGGTTTCGTCTAGCGGCGGTTCTCTGGGGATTAAAGGACCCCGAAAATTGGGCGCAGCGATCAAAGAACGTCGACTTTTTTGATATTAAGGGCGACGTCGAGCGCATAGTGGCAGTAGGTGGTCGAAACGCCACGTTTCGCGCGTCGACTCTTCCTGGTTTTCATCCAGGGCAAAGCGCAGATATTTGCATCGACGACAACGTCGTTGGAACGGTGGGATGTCTCAGTCCTCAACTCGTAGGATCGCTTGGGGTGGCTGGGGAGATATTTGTTTTCGAGTGCGATGTCGCACCATTGTTGCTCAAGCGCCAACTCCATCACGAGGAAGTGTCGCGATACCCGAGTATTCGGCGGGATTTAGCGTTGGTTGTAAACGAATCAGTTAGCAGCGAGTCCGTCGAAAAATTAATACGAGAGAGTGTCGGCGATCTTCTCGTCGAGTTCAGGTTATTTGACGTCTATAAAGGCAAAGGTATTGATTCTATTGATAAAAGCCTAGCGGTAGGGTTAATCTTCCAGGATACCGCGAAGACGCTGACAGATTCTGACGTCGGTACCTTAGTGGAGAAAGCCGTTGTTGCCTTAGAGCAAGAAGTCGGAGCTCGGTTGCGATAACACGTCCGACTATTGCCGTCGTCGAAACGCATTAGTCTTCGAAAGGTTGAAATGGAGATTTGACGACCAGGGAAGGCCGGAGAGAAGCTGATGAGTGCCTTGACCAAAGCGCAGATGGCGGATCGTTTATTCGAGGAACTGGGATTGAATAAACGCGAAGCAAAAGAGATAGTCGAACTATTCTTCGATCAGATTCTGATGGTTTTGGAGGGGAACGAACAGGTAAAGATCTCTGGTTTCGGAAATTTCGATCTTCGTGATAAGCGTGAACGGCCAGGGCGTAACCCGAAGACCGGCGAAGAAATTCCTATTACTGCACGCCGTGTCGTTACGTTTCACCCAGGACAGAAATTGAAAGCTCGAGTTGAGGCTTATGCCGGACCAGAGTCAGACTAGCGATCTACCGCCAATTCCGGGAAAGCGATATTTCACCATCGGCGAGGTGAGTCGTTTGTGTGACGTTAAACCGCATGTCCTGCGCTATTGGGAACAGGAATTTACACAGCTAAAGCCGGTTAAGAGACGTGGCAATCGTAGGTATTACCAACGGCACGACGTCTTGACGATACGCCAGATACGATCGCTGCTATACGATCAGGGGTTTACCATTGGAGGTGCCCGCCAACGTCTTTCAAGTGACGACGCGAAAGAGGACCAAACTCAATTTCGACTTCTAGTGAAGCAGATGATTTCTGAGTTGGAAGATGTACTCCAAAATTTGAAGCCATAATTACCCGGTCTATTGGTTAAGTCTTTCTTGCGGGTCAATCGGGGGATTATTGTTTTCCACCCCGCCGTTCAAATCATAGATTGGACGGGGTTGTATAATCGGTCGCGCGGGGCGTAGCGCAGTCTGGTAGCGCACTTGACTGGGGGTCAAGTGGTCGCAGGTTCAAATCCTGCCGTCCCGACCATTCCCATAATCGCTAGCCGTTGCGATGAGATATATTTGACTCGTGAAAAAGATCTTCCCTGTCGTCATTTCGATTTTCTTCCTGAGTTCTTGCGGTCTTACAAAAGCTATCGACTACTCTTTTTATGTTCCCGAGCATGGTGAATACGAAATTCAAGGGCATTGTTTTGGGATTGAAGACCAACCTGGAGTCCGATTATTGATTACGGATTGTGGTGGATACGTTAATGTTCTGACGTCGACGCTCACGATGGGTTTGTCGCATTCATCTGAACGAACTACAGCAACCTATAAGAGTGCAACCAACGAATATCTAGGCCTGTTCTACGAAGAATGTGAAATTACGAGCTCCCGCGACCTAGGCGGACGGATGTTCGAGTTCTTCTACAGCTGTCCAAGCCGAAAAGAGTCAGTTCAAACGCATGAAGCTCGGGCTGTTAGGTGATGGCAAGCGAAATCTCAAATGGCAGACGCTAAGCTAGCAAACTTCATTGAGGCCGCGATGCTTGCAGGCGCGAGCAGAGCTGAATTGGAGCAAGCTCTCGTCGAAGCTAAGTGGTCTAGGGAGCAGATCGCTGACGGACTAAGATCGATTGCTGACGTGGACTTCGTAATTCCCGTGCCGACGCCGAAACCACAATTGTTGGCGCGCGATGCATTTCTCTACCTGGTTATGTTCGGAGCGCTTTATGTGAGCGGATTCCACTTTGGAGCGCTACTGTTCCAGTTCATCAACTTGGCCTTTCCCGATCAGCTCGGTCAGTCAGAACTGATGACTCTGGATTTTATGCGCATCGCAACAGCCGCGCTTATCGTCGCTTACCCGTTGTTTATTTCGGTTAGCTACTACACTAATCGGAGTCTTGTCGTGAACCCTGCACAACGTACTTCGGCAGTGCGACGTTGGCTGACATACATCACGTTATTTGTCGCCGCCTGCGTGATTACGGGTGACGTGATTGTCCTGATATATACGCTGCTATCCGGAGGTCTTTCGATTCGGTTCCTACTAAAAATAATGGTGGTAGGCCTTATTGCGGGCGCGATCTTTGGTTACTACGCTTGGGCCATCAGGGCGGATGGCAAGGCGCTTGCCCGATGAACGTGAACGGTTTTGCGTTTTGGACCTCGTCCTGTGCAGTAACCTTGGTCTTGATTGCTAGCTTCGTGATTTCGGGTTCACCCGGTGAACAGCGCTTGGTGCGTTTAGACGAGCTTCGGATCGCACATTTGGTTCAACTCACTGAGGCTGTCGATGATTATTGGGAAGCTCAAGACGAACTGCCCTTGAAGATGAGCGAGCTGCTGGATGGTCGACGACTTTCCCGTATGCCTTCCGATCCGGAGACCGGGTTGGCCTATGAATACGAGCAATTGGATCCGACTAGCTATCAACTTTGCGCATCCTTTGACCGGCAATCGGCGTCGCAGTTAGCTGTTGATTTTTGGATTCATGATGTTGGACGTGGCTGCTTTACCTTCACTCACTCGGACCTAGAAAATGACTGAACTCTCTCTTTTTCGCGAGATCGCTTGGACAGACTTTTACTTCAGACTCAATAACACCTAATTACTTGTCCTAACCGAGTCACCCCATTTTGCCGTTGACCGATAAATCCAGTCTCTTAATCACTTTGGTGGGATTTGGCTTGGCGGTCTTTATCGCTCATCCGGCGTTCGCGCTATTACTTGCTGCGACCATCAACCTCGTTTTTGCTCCGAAGTTACCAAAGATGACCAAGCAGGGTGGTAGGTATCTCCTTCAAGGCGCCATTGTTTTCTTGGGGTTGACGATGAACGTGGAGGCTCTATGGAGCGTTAGTCAAGATTATTCCGTACTGATCGTTGGTTATATTCTCTCGACACTTTGTGTGGGATTGATACTCGGGCGATTTCTTCGTGTCGATACCGATCAAGCTCGGCTACTTGTTTCTGGAACTGCGATTTGTGGTGGTACGGCAATTGCTACGCTGGGACCAGTAATTCGTGCGCGATCAGAATCGGTAGCCGTGTGTCTCGCCATCGTGTTTCTACTTAATGCGATAGCGATCCTCGTGCTACCTAAAGTCGGTATTTACTTGGAAATCTCGCAAACACAGTTCGGTGTATGGGTCGCTTTGGCCATACACGACACGAGTTCAGTGGTTGGTGCGGCCGCGATATACGGCGACGAAGCGTTGCAAGTCGCAACGACCGTTAAATTGGTACGTACGCTCTGGTTGATCCCACTAGTACTGGCTGCGGGAATCTTAATGAATCGTCGCGAAACGAAGACGCGGTTACCCGGATTTGTTCTTCTTTTTGTTTTGTTCTCCATCATTGGCAGCGTATCGAATATATCCGGGGAATGGATCGCTGGGATAAAGACGTTGAGTCAAACGATGTTGGTCGCAGCCCTATTTTTCATGGGTTTGGAGATCACACGGGATGCGCTTCGACGGCTAAACGGGCGAGCCGTTTCGCTGGGTGTTTGTCTTTGGTTGGTTGTACTACCCACTACATATTGGGCGGTTAGGCTTTGGTAGCACTATATATGCCGACTTATATAGTTAGATCGAATAAGTATTTCCCAGATCGAGCGCTCCGAAGTACGGTCTGTGACATGGTCGTTAGAGCTACGAAGGTCGATTGGATGAGCGTTGGAAGCACCCTCGTCGTGGGTGTTTTCTTTGTTGCGGCTATCTTTTTCTAACGACGTTTAGGGTCTCTCCTTGCTGCATGAGTTCATGAGATGAGGTAAATGCGAGGCCTAGCAAGGGTAAGTCCTGTGTGCCACGATGGGCCGTTTTAATCTGAGAGTGTACTTATGAGCGGGTTCAAGGTCGGTCCGGACTCCGTTACCGCGGGTATAGACACAATTTCGTCGGCGTATGTGCCCCCCTTCGAGCTTACGAAAGGGCAGCCGCCACCGTTCGCAGCAAACGGAGGACTGTCCTACATGTCGTTCGATTTGGAAGGGGATGCTGGAACTGCTGCCGCAACGGAAGCGGCGCTCACCCAGACTGCAGATGGGGAGGGGCAGACGGTGATCGACATGCTTGATAATGCGCCTCCCGGTCCCATCGAAACTAAATGGGGCGTGGGATTTCGCGATTACGCCGAATGCCTAGAGTATATTCGTGCGAACAACGTTGAAGTCCCGGAAGGTGGTCTCGCTCTTCCGTTACGGTACACCGTCCATGAGCAACCGTCCTACTCGATCGTTTCGTCCAACGCACTCTGGCGAGATCCAGAGCGTGAGACGGAAGCAAAAGCGTTGCGTAAGAACGAACGCGACCACGGACGGCGATGTCTCTATTTTCCGCAGGTATTACGTGACGCGCGGCGAATAGAGGAGTACCACGAGGGCCTTTCGCCCAACAGTCCTGAGTGTATGGATCGACTCGGTCTGTCTCTGGCGCATTGCGAGTCTAAGTGTAAGAACTTCTATGACGCGGCTGAGGTGGAAAGCGTGTTCTACCCAGAGATAGAGAAGCTTCTCCTAGAATATTTTCCGAACGCGACCGATGCGTTCGTGTACAACCACGATGTGTTTGACAAGGACTATCAAGGCGACCGTACGGAGGATCAGGACAAGAAGATTCCAGGCGTGAACGCTGGCTATGCGAACCTCGTACACAATGATCTCAACGACAACAGTGGTCGCGTGCGCTGCCGTGAACTGCTCACGAAAAACCTAAGGAATTTCGGACGCACGCAGCACTATACGGAACAAGAGGCTGACGCAAAGATGTCGCGAAGGTTTATGTCGATTAACCTTGCCAAGCCGATGGAGACAGTTCGACAGAACCCGTTCGTGCTGTGCGCATGGCCTTCCTTCGCCGATCAGCCTTACATCACGAATTATCGTGTTTACGATGATCGCGTTGGCGAGACCACACGATTTACCTATAGACCCGATCACGATTGGTACTGGTTGCCCGAGCAGAAATCGACCGAGGTTTCGATGCTCAAATGTTACGATTCTGTGACGGATGGCTCCGTTTCTCGCTGGTCTTTCCATACGGCGTGTGTAGATCCAACTGCACCCGAGGACGCGCCATGTCGCAGAAATCTCGTGGTCCGATCGTATGTCTTTTTCTAGGAAGACAAGTCGCCGTTAGTTCATCGTTTTAACGGCAGCATTACGTGGCAGGATTATTCTAGCGAATGGGTGCAATGTCGGGTGCGCTGCAAACCTCTCTTGGAACAAGAACAACCCCGCGCCGAGTTGGGTTTCGTGCCATAGTTTTTGGTAGATCTGGTTTTGGTCGTAGTCTCCTGGTTCCGCGGTCATCGCCTCCAGATAAAAGACCTTCGCATCTTCGATCGCTTGTTTGAACCACTGAAGTTCGTCGATTGGGAGATGGTTTAGGTCCAGATACTTGCCCAATTTACGTATGTTTTTGTCGATTGATAAGTTCGACAATCGGGCGAGCGAGCGACCTCCTCGGCGCTTCTTACCGATCTCATACCAGGGCTTTAATGATGAAAGTTCACTTGTGAGACGTGACTCCCAATCAGTATTGTCGTCTGATTTCGGAAATGACACGGGACAGACGGGGGTAGTCTTAACGCACACATCTGGAGCGTCCAGTGGATAGTCTTCTAAGACTGGCCCCCGACGATGCTCGAGTAACGCCAGCGATGCGGCAATCACTCCGTGTTGAAATGAGGCGTCGTTGGGTACGCCCAATGGCCGACCCAAAGGGAAACTCACCCAGAGTGAACGTGGGGGTTGCATACTTTCTGCATTCTCCCGAACCAGACTAATACCGGTCGTCATAACGCCTGCACGCTCGAGGTAGTAACTGATTGCGCACACGGCGCGGGTGCAGTTGGGTCAGACTGGCGTTAGGAAGACAGCATCGACCTTGTCACGCTTCAGCAGATGGGCCACCTCACGGGTACTTTGCTCATAGGCGTTGGGCATAAGTCCTGCTCCCATAAAACTATAGTGGACGCTCGCTAACGAGCCGATGGCGCCAGCAGATACCAGTTCTTTGAATCGATCGATCGGAAAAACCAAGTTGACATCTTCTGCAAATCCAACGCGATCGAAATTGGCGGAGCTATGGGACATGATCAGATTGCTAGAGTCCTCTTCACATGGAATAGGACGAAAGGTAGCGTCGGTAAAGTCGAAGGATTCGTCGTCACGGAAATGTAACCCAGCCGTGGTGATTAACGCGACGCGCATGTCGGTCAGAGGCTTGTCGTGTTTCGTCCAACTTCGCGGACCCAGGGGCGGGAGCTTTTTTCCGATGAGATGTTCGCGTTCATCCTCGGGCAGGTCGGTTATACGGACCACGGCGGTCTCGAACTAGGCTTTAGAGATTGTCGCGGTAGTCCGCTTCGATGTGCTGATCGATTGATTGGGCGACATCAGCCCCAGCACTTTTTCGAGCGGCAAAAATTTTACCGAATGAGATGCGATAGTCTGCTTCCCAGGTGGTGCTGTCCCACAACTTAGATCTCAACATGGCCTTACCGCAGTGGAAGAAGCACTCGTCAATATGGACGCGGATAACTAGCGTCGCCGGTTTGTCGCGCGCTGCTAATTGTTGCAGTAAGTCCGGTTCACACGAAAGTTCTGCGCGACCATTAATTCGTAGTGTCTCGCGAGTATTCGGGACAATAAATAAAATGCCGACGTTTGGATTTGACAGCATGTTCTGGTGACCGTACGCGAGCTTGTTACCGGGTCGATCGGGAATTAACAACGTGCGTTCGTCCAGCACCTCGACAAACCCTGGGGCGTCTCCTTTGGGCGAAGCGTCCATACGTCCGGCTTCGTCCGCCGTCGATAAAACGATGAACGGGCTCTTCCCGATGAACTCGCGTGCGAATTGATCCAGGTGGTCGATGTTCTTCTCATGAAGCCCTGGAATTTCCTCCCCAATCACTTCTCGCAACTCTGCCATGTTTTGTATGGTGTTACTGGCCATAACACTCTCCCTGTCGCGTCCGCGGATATCCAACGTGAGTATACGCGACCGTTGGTGTGAATCCTGGGATCTCGTTCGTCTGCAATGCAAGCCGGCCCTCGGATCGAAAACGGTCAAACATGGTAGAGTGGCACATCTCATTGGCTAATTAACGAAATGCGGCACACGTATGTAGCGGCTGGCGTCATCGCTGTCCTTGGGCTTATGTGGCTCGGGTCCGGATTTTTTCGGGACGATCGACAAAATAACGTTGCGTCGACTCTAAATGAAAAGAATCTTCGTTATGCCGAGACAAGCAAGGAGCGGGCTCGAACTCGTGTTAAAGCGCGCGTTATTGAATCCACATTGCGTACCCGAAACGTGCGCCTTAGGGGTCGAACGGAGCATAAGCGGGCGGTCCAGGTGCGAGCTGAAACCACGGGTAGTGTCGTAGAGCGAGCGGTCGAACGCGGCGTGTATGTAGAGGAAGGAAACCTTCTCTGCCTCCTATCAACGGATGATCGCCTGGCGCGGCTGGCCCATGCCGAGCAAGCCGTCGACGAGGCAAAAATCGAATACGAAGGAAGTAAACGTCTTGAGGTCGAGGGATTTCAATCGCGAACCATGATCGCTAAAGCGAAGGCCAAGCTGGCCGCGGCCGAAGCTGCGTTGACAACGAGTTCCCTGGACCTCAAGAAAATTTATATACGCGCCCCCTTTGACGGCATTGTCGAAGAGACGCACGCGGACGTAGGCGATTACCTTGTGCCGGGCGGAGGTTGCGCCACCGTGATAGATCTTGATCCGATGCTTGTTGCAGCGCGTGTGTCGGAACGCGACGTCCATCAACTCCATCCTGGCATCGTGGCGACCGGTGTCTTAAGCGACGGTAGCTTCGTGATGGGTCCGATTACGTTCGTTGGCCAACAAGCCGACGCGACGACGCGTACGTACCGTGTCGAAGTCCAGGTCGAAAATGGGGACCACACCGTGCGTTCGGGGATTACGACAGAAGTTGTAGTCCCAGTGGCCACGATTACTGCCCACAAGATCAATCCATCGTTGTTTGCGCTTGACCAAACAGGTGCGATAGGAGTGCGGACACTGGGTCACGACAATGTAGTCGAATTTCATCGGGTCGATGTGTTTGACGACGATGAAGACGGCGTATGGGTCACGGGCCTTCCGAGCACGACGCATCTCATTACCGTCGGGCAAGAGTTGGTTTCGTTGGGTGACTATGCCGATCCAGTTTTCGAAGAATACGTACCCACCCCGTTAGACATGGAAATTTCCCGTGAATTACGATCGGGTAGCAGGGCCTTCGATAGCGCGACGCCGGAACCCAAACCAATCGGTGTTGGCCGCCTCAACGTCCTAGACGACGTATGACCAGCAAGCTCATCCGGGCGGCGATTAATCGTTCTAGAACGACCCTGCTGGTGATGGTGGTCATCATTATTGCCGGGATATCGGCACGCTTGTCGATCCCTGTCGAATCGCAACCGCACGTCGAGGTGCCGATGTTCTTGGTCGACGTTTACCACGAAGGAATTTCGCCGGAGGACGCTGAACGTCTCTTAGTAATGCCTTTGGAGACCGAGCTGCGTGCAGTTGAAGGTATTGACGAGGTGACTGGATTCGCCTCCGAAGGAAGTGGCACGGTGTTGGTCGAATTTGTCGCTGATTATGACCTGGATGAGGCACTTCTCGATGTGCGGGAGGCCGTCGATCGGGCCAAGCCCGAATTCCCGACGACGGCAGAAGAGCCGTACGTTCGTGAAATTGTTGCTGATGATATGCCCATCATCCAGGTTAATTTGCTTGGCAGCGATGTGGCTGAGCGGACTATCTACAACTTGGTGCGCGAAATACGTGACGACATTGAGGCGATACCGGACGTACTTGAAGGACGTCTACAAGGTGATCGAGAAGAACTGCTGGAAATTGTGATCGATCCGACACGACTCGATGTATACCAAATCTCCAATGAAGAGTTGATCAGTACGATCGTGCGCAACAATCGTTTGGTGCCGGCGGGCTCACTGGATACGGGTGAAGGACGGATGTCGATCAAAGTGCCCAGCGTTATTGAGTCCGCGGGCGATATTTTCGACATACCCGTCCGATCGACTCGCGATTCTGTCATCACGTTAGCCGACGTCGCGTCGGTGCGTCGAACCTTTAAAGATCGCGTACGTTACGCGCACGTCGACGGGAATCCATCGATGACGATTGATGTATTGAAACGAACCAATGCGTCCATCATCGATACGGTCCAACAGGTTAAAGCCGTAACGGAGACCTATCGTTCCCGATTGCCGGCTAACGTCCGCATGCTTTATACCAACGACCAAGCTCCAAACGCGCAGACGCAAGTGACCGAGCTGCAGGGCAATATCGTCACGGCCCTGTTCCTTGTCATGATTGTGGTAGTCGCGGCGATGGGCTTTAGAAGCGGGATTATCGTGGGGGCTAGCATTCCGGTAGCGTTTCTATTTGCCCTCATCTTTATTCATCAGCTCGGCTATACGTTTAATTTCATGGTCATGTTCGGCATGTTGCTGGGGCTCGGCATGCTCATTGACGGGGCGATTGTTGTTACCGAATACGCTGATCGAAAACTTGTGGAAGGGTTCGATCGACGCGACGCGTACACGCTTGCCGTTGATCGCATGTTTTGGCCCGTGACAGCTTCCGTGGCCACCACCTTGGCTGCATTTTTGCCGTTGATATTCTGGCCCGGTGTTGCCGGAAAGTTCATGCGCTATCTACCCGTCACCGTGTTCGCGGTTTTGTCGGGGTCGCTACTTTACGCTTTGGTGTTTGGTCCGACGATTGGCTCGCTCGTTGGACGAGCAAGCCGGAGAAATCAACGGGCCGTTGCGGACTTAAAACAACTTGAATCAGGCGATCCAACACAGCTGGCTGGTGTTACGGGTGCGTACGCGCGGTTGCTTACATTGGCCAGTCGATACGCTGTGGTCACGATGGCGATTACGATTCTCACATTGATCATTTCGTTCGGACTCTTTTATGTCCGGGGGACGGGCATGACGTTCTTTACCGAAAATGATCCGACGTTTGCCCACATTAACGTTCGTGCACGCGGCAATCTTGCGGCGGACGAGGTGTATCAAATCGTCCGCGAAGTTGAACAAACTATTTTAGATATTCCGGGCATATTGGAAGTCAACATGAACACTGGAACCGCCGGAGTAGGCAATGGCTGGACGGGTGGGGGTGGCGCCCAGGATAGCGTGGGTTCGTTGTACTTGCAGTTCCATGAGCAAAGAGATCGAGAGCTTAGGGGTGCGGAAATCATTGATCGTATCCGTCAACAGACCGCTCAAATTCCTGGGATCGTCGTCGAGGTGCAAGAATTAGAGATGGGTCCGCCCGTTGGTAAGGATGTTCAAATTCAATTTTCATCGAACCATCGCGGAATTCTTGAACCGGTGGTCGCCCAGGTGCGTGAATATCTTGATACGGAAGTAAGTGGCTTGCGCGATATTGCCGATACCCGGTCCCTCCCAGGTATCGAGTGGACTCTGATTGTGGATAAAGCTCAGGCAGCGCTGTATGGCGCTGATGTGACGCTCGTTGGTATCGCAGTCCAACTCGTCACGAATGGATTAAAAGTCGGCGAATACCGACCGGATGGCGCTGATGAAGCCGTAGATATTCGAGTCCGTTATCCAGACGGTGAACGGGGATTCAGGGCACTCGATGAGCTAACACTCGCCACGCCGAATGGACGAGTTCCAATTTCGAATTTCGTGACGCGAGCTGCTGTTCCGAATGTGGACACCGTTCAGCGGATCGACGGAAAAATCGTTGAATACATCCGAGCCAATGTGATGCCCGGAGTGTTAGCGGATAACAAAGTCGACGAAATCCAAGCATGGCTCGATGCTCAGGCGTTTGATTCCAGAGTGGGTATTGATTTTCGCGGAGCGAATGAAGAACAAAATCAATCCATGGATTTCATTATTAAAGCGATGATCATGTCGGTCTTACTGATGTTTGTGTTGCTGGTGACGCAGTTCAACAGTTTCTATCAGGCGTCGCTCATCTTGTTTGCTGTGGTGATGTCGACCGCCGGAGTCCTTCTGGGACTTGCGGTCACGGGAACACCGTTTAGTGCTATTTTGACTGGAATAGGCGTCATCGCGCTGGCCGGAATTGTCGTTAATAACAACATCGTTCTGATCGACACGTACAACCGTATGCGACGTGAAGAGCCGGATCTCGACTACATTTCGCTTATCGTACGAACGGGTGCACATCGTCTGCGTCCCGTGTCCTTAACGGCGGTGACTACGGTTCTTGGCTTGTTGCCGTTGGCAAGTAATTGGTCGATCGACTTCGTAAACCGCACGGCGTATTACGGAAGTTCGGTGTCCGGCTTTTGGGTTCCCTTGGCTCAGGCGATCGTGTTTGGACTCAGCTTTGCGACCCTGCTCACCTTGGTGGCGACGCCAGCGATGCTGGCGCTGCCCCATCAACTACGTACCCTGTCTACCAGTCTTCTGACAAAGACGCCGCCGAGAGGTATACGAGCCGGGTCGCAGTAATCTCTGGCCAACGGGGTTTTGGTTATTTCACGAAAATAAGGTGCGTGCTGTTGTGAAGCGTTTTCTGAGCAAGTTGATCGGATCGATGGGGCTATCCAACAGCTCCCGCGCCGATATGGCGACGGAGGAATTACGGGATGTTCTTGACCGATCGACCGAGAGTGGCCGTTTGAGAGGTGTTGTAGCACTCGTCGCCGATCACAGTGAAATTCGCTTCCAACACGCGTCAGGGGAGGCTCGCGCTGGCGTGCCGATGAAACCGGACATGCTTTTCAATATTGCGTCTATGACCAAACTGGTGACGACCATCGCAGTTCTGCAGCAGGTGGAAGCTGGAGATCTCGATTTGGATGTCCCCGTTGACCGTTATCTGCCCGAATTGCGATCTATTCAGGTTCTCGAAGGATTTGCGAACGATGGTTCGCCGCGCCTTCGTCCGGCACGGTCGGTTCCGACCGCGCGTGAGCTTCTGACCCACACGTCCGGCTACGTCTACGAGGTTTGGAATGCCAATGCGTTCGAAGCGTTACAGCGTGGTTTGGTCGAGTCGTTGTTTGCCGGTAGACCGGCGCTAAACGCTCCGCTTGCATTCGACCCCGGTGAACGCTGGGAATACGGTATAGGTATTGATTGGGCCGGTTTGCTCCTAGAAGCGGTTAGTGGAGAAAACCTGATGGGGTACTTCGGTTCGCACATCTTTGGACCGCTCGAGATGATCGAGACCGCGTTTGATATTCCGGAAGTCGCAATGGATCGTGTCATGACGCAATTCGGACGCGGCCCGACCGGCTTAGCGGAGCTACCTGAACAAGCGGCACCTGGCCATTATGAATCAACGCGTTTTTACAATGGCGGCGGCGGACTGAGCTCGACCGTTAAGGACTACAGTCGATTGCTCAGGGCACTATTGAATGGTGGAGAACTGGATGGTCATCGCGTCCTGAGTCGCTCGACGGTGAATCAAATGTTTACCAACCAGATTGGCGTACTTGATGCCGGTGTTGCTGATACGCAGATGCCCAATATGAGCAATCCGATCGACATGGCTTTCGGTGCGACAGGCCGCTGGGGGCTG
>Ga0209752_1000596_pt1 | contig 17484 bp, 10 predicted proteins | sample METZYME_3_250m_FD_187548 | JGI IMG/M metagenome (GOLD analysis project Ga0209752, IMG submission 187548) | Marine microbial communities from oxygen minimum zone in mesopelagic equatorial Pacific - METZYME_3_250m (SPAdes) (version 2) | ecosystem: Environmental > Aquatic > Marine > Oceanic...
CTTCCAGTTAGTCTTATCAGACAATATGCCGAGCAGAAAATCGAAGTGCATCAAATTTATGGATTAACCGAATCTTGTGGGCCAGCTTGTGTAATTAGTGGAGAGAATGCTTTGAAAAAAATTGGTTCGACAGGGCGACCATTTTTCCATACCGAAGCGCGCATTGTGGATGAAAATGGAAAAGACTGCGAGGCGGGGGAGCAAGGTGAAGTATGGGTTAGCGGTAAACATGTAATGCTGGAGTATTGGAATCGCCCTGATGCTACGGCCGAAACGATTACCTCAGACGGTTGGTTGCGTACTGGAGATGTAGCCTCAGCTGATGAAGACGGATTTATTTACATTCAGGATCGTATCAAGGACATGATTATTTCGGGTGGTGAAAATGTATACCCGGCAGAAATTGAAAATATTATCCTTACTCATCCCGCGGTTACTGAGGTCGCAGTCATAGGTCAGCCCAGCGACAAATGGGGTGAGTCACCATTCGCAGTGGTTGTGAAGAAAGATGAATCCTTAACCGAAGCGGAAGTTCTCAGTCACTGTCATGGCAAGCTGGGACGTTTCAAGGTGCCCAGAGGAGCAGTTTTTGTCGAAGTAATACCGCGTAACGCTAATGGAAAAGTACTAAAACGTGAGCTCAGGAAGCAGTTTCCTGGTCCCGCTATAGAATAACAATAAGAAGCACTTTCAACAGTAGTTAGCCAAACAACAACTGAAAGATAAAGAAGAAAATAATGGAAAGTAGCGCACCAATCGGCAAGGTTACGATCCACGATAGAAATATCTTACCCACGATGTTCAGGTTTAATGCCCCGATACCACGTGCGACCCCAACCCCTAATACTGCACCTACCAATGTATGAGTAGTTGAAACGGGCATACCGGTTCCAGACGCGATTACCACAGTAGCTGCAGCGGCCAACTCGGCAGCGAAACCGCGGCTAGGTGTCAGTTCGGTTATATTCCTTCCAATTGTTGCGATAACCCGGTATCCCCAAATAGCAAGACCCGACACAATGCCAACCCCGCCTAGCAATAGAATCCACATGGGCAGGACTGACTCTACTTCAAACACTCCACCACTTTGTACAATGCTATTGATCGCCGCCAAAGGGCCAATGGCATTTGCGACATCATTGGAACCATGCGCAAAGGCCATCGAGCAAGCCGTAAAAACCATTAGTATAGCAAAGACACTTTCTACACTTGCAAATTGATGATGCCTCATGTTGGATGATGGATCCGGGATCTGTCGTAGCATGAACACACCGATAAGCATGGTTATTATTCCAAATCCAATAGCCATGGCTGTACTTTGTGCGAAAGTGATTTCCAAGCCCACATGTCTCAATCCTTTAACCATGGTAACCATGGCAATAACAAAACCGACCAGGAAAATATAATAGGGTACATATTTCTTAGCATTGGCAAATGGATTGTCGGTGGACAGGACGAGGTGCTGCACTGTCATAAAAAGAGAAAATGAAATTATTCCTGCAACAAGTGGTGAGACTACCCAACTCGCAACGATCGAACCGATTTGGCCCCACATGATTGCATCGAAAGATATGCCCACTGCGGCGAATCCGACGATGGCGCCAATAATAGAATGGGTAGTTGAAACTGGCAGCCCATACCTTGAAGCAATTATAAGCCAGATTCCAGCGGCCAGCAGGGAGGACAACATTCCGTACACTAGAAGCTCTGGACGTTCATCGAATCCAGCTGTTTCAACATCAATAATGCTACTCCTGATTGTTGATGTTACTTCTCCGCCTGCCAGCCAGGCGCCAGCGAACTCGAATATCATTGCAATTATAATGGCTTGCTTGATCGTGATCGCCCTTGCGCCGACAGAAGTGCCCATGGCATTTGCGACATCATTTGCCCCAACACCCCAGGCCATAAAGAAGCTAAATAAGCAAGCCATACCTAGCAGTAGCAATCCATATTGGGAAATAATTTCCGACATCTTGGTTAATTCTCGACTAAGTGGTTATTTTGCGATAAGGAGTAGTAAGCGGCTGCCTACTTTCTGAGAAATATCAGCTAGCTCACCCAACCTATCAATGATCTTATATAAAAATATGACATGCACAGGTGGTAATGAATCTTCCATCTGAAACAGCATGGCTCTTAATTTTATTTGGCTAAGATCGCTCTGGTGTTCCAATTCATCGAGCTCGACCACAAGCTCTTCTACAAGAGTAGCTTCTCTGCCACGAAAACCGGTTTCCAACAATTCATCAAGTTCGTTTATGGCCTTAAGTGCTTGCGCGGAGGTGTTCAGGTTTTTCTGGTAGTAGTCGCGAACGCATTCGACCAATTCTTCCGGAATTTCTATTTTTCGACCAAGCATTATCCCGGCGATATCTCTCGCTCTGTTTGCTAGATGGTCTTGAATGTGCAACATTTCCAGTAAGTCATTGCGAGCTACTGGTAGCCACAAGCTTCTGGGGAGATGGGTACGTATTTCTCGCTTTAGGGTGTCGGCTTCGTTTTCTTTTTTGTGTATAGCCTGTTGAATTTCCTCAGCCTCTTTCCAGTTTTTGCTAAAGCTTGCCTCGAGAAAATCTCCGAGTAACGCTATGCAGCTTTGAGCTTTAGCCATGTGTTCCTGGATCGGCCTGATGGGAGATGGTCCGAATAACGCGCTAATTGGATTATTCATGGTGTACTCCTACAGCATTTTGGGAAAATTGAGATAGAAATTTTTTTGAGGGAAAAATTTCCAGCTTATCTTGAATTTCAAATTTGCATTACGACCGTCACATAAAACAAGAAATTTTCGACGCATTATCTATAAATAAAACAAGAGATCAAGCCCTGATATGCAATAAATATAGTCATTAGTTAAAATGGACAAAAATTGGTCAATATTGTTGAGTTACGGCTTCTTTGTGGTTTCGCATTAAGTTATAGCATTTTCGGAGAAATATTCAGAGAGGGATTTCATAGATGGTAAATATATTACTTATAGAACATGATAATACCCAGCATCCGCTAACAGTTGAACCAGGTGGGTCCGTCATGCTGGTTGCTGTGACTAACGGTGTACCTGGTATCGATGCAGATTGTGGAGGAAGGCTGGTTGGAGGAAGTTGGTCCTATTGGGCCAACTGAAGAAGCGATGTTGAGTCTTAGCTCTGATCGAAAAGAAAATTCACGGCTATCTTGTCAAATTACTGTCAGCGAAGAGCTTGATGGGCTAGTAGTAAAAACTCCAGAGTTTCAGTTATAGTCATGTTAGTAGAAAGAGAGCTTGACAAGGAGTTTAATTCTTCCAGAGACAACAAATGAATGATTTAAAAAATTCTGAAGCTGTGGGCTCAATGATATTTGAGCCCGTATTTTTTCAGTATTAAAATTTGCCCCACAGCATTTTTTCTAGATGACCCATCTACATTAAAGCCACTGCGCAACAGGGATATTAGCAGCACTGTTCTTCTGATAAAGTTTTAACATGGCGGTCAGCGCTTCTCTTTTGTGTAATCCTTTGCGCAGCTCTTCCAGTTTATTTAGTTGCCATTGGGCTCCAGTCTGGCGAGTATGAAGGCGTTCTTCAATGACTTTTAAAAGTGGTAGAAAATCTTCCTCAATAAACCCCATTTCTACCAATTTTTCAGGGACTCGTGGAATCATTTTTTCAAGAATTTTTGGTACAGCGTAATACTCTGGCTGACTCTGTTTCATTGACGGCCAGAAGAGTTCAGCTGACAAGCCTTTCTGGGCAGCTCGATAGAAATTAGCCGTACAATAGGCAAATGGAATAGCCGGCAATAACTCTCTTATTGTTGGCTGTATGAGTTTTGCGAGCCCGATAGCAAGAGCCGCATTAGCGAGCATATCAATGATAGTAGGTCCAGCAGGGAAAGAACGTAATTCAATCCGCAAATGGCCGCCATTTGAGGGATCGTAGACCGGTCTATTCCATAACCAGATTGAGCCCTGGTGTAATCTCAGTTCATGCAGCAGTGGCGTGCCACCATTTTTTGCAATGGCAACTGAGTCTTCGTCATTGTAATCTGGCAGTATAGGGCGATACAGTAAGGCAGCCTCAGCGAATAATTCGAAAGCACCTTCGCGTATCCAGTTATTACCAAAATTCACACGGGCCGGAACAGGGTGCAAAGAGTCATTGGGGCGACAGTCAATGGACTGTTTAAATAAAGGAATGCGTGTCTCTTGCCAGAGTCTGTGTCCAAACAATGTTGGTGAGTTCGCGGCCATCGCGACTACTAAGGGCGTGACTAATTGGATGGCATTATAAAAATCCGCATATTCCCGTGCGGGCACTCGCAGATGGACCTGGAAAGAGGTGTTTGCTCCTTCTAGTGTCACGTCATCCATCGCAAGCTGCAGGGTTTCTTCTCCCTCAATCGCAATTGTGAAAGGCCCCCCGCGAATTTCAGTCAACTCTTGAGTCAGCGCTTTAAATCGTGCTAACGGAGTCATAGCATGATAGCCGGTGTCCGATTGTTGTAGCGTAGGCAGGATACCGATAGGAACCACACTGCCGTCCCATTGCTTTGCACATTTATTGATTTTCTCAATTGCTGCCAGCGCTTCCTGCTGGGTGGCGTTGAAGCAGCAGTCTTTCAACAAGGAGGGCCTAAAGTTGTACTCTAGGTTATAGCGGTTAAGCTCGAGAGTGAGTTGAGGATCATTTAATTGAGCGATAATCTCTTGATTAATGTGCAAGGGCCGCGCTTCGTTGTCGACGATATACAGTTCGAGTTCAGCGCCGAAGGATAGGTCACCCTCACCAAATTCAGGACGCGCTAACAAAATATCAAGCGCCTTTAAGTTTGACCTGAGCCGATCACTGAATCGATCGAAGTCCTCTTTGGTAAAGTCTGTGTTGTCAATTTCGAATCCCATTGGCTCTTCCAAAATGCAACAAAGCTAATAACAATTTAGAGTAGCAGCTTTGTTTTCCTTTGGTAAAGAGTGCTGGCAAATAACAGTTCTACCGGTTGAATATATTTTTCTTTTCAGTTCTTACGTAACGCGTATTACCGTCTCGGCGCGTAAAACCGATTCGGTCAAAGTATTCGAGAATTTCAATGCAAAGATTACGACCTATGTGGGAGGCATCTCTAAATTGAATCACTGAAAAACCTTCCGGGTTTGGATTTTCCTCAGCAAGTTGTTCAGTAAGCTCAGCTAGTTCCATTATGGTTTCCGGAAGGAAATGACGATTCTCCGCAACTTTTATCAGACTGCCGGAAATTGTGATTTCTTTAAGAATGCGCTCCAGAGTTTTGAGCGAAATGCTAGTTATATCTGCTAACTCCCTAGTCCGTGGAGGTATTGTCCCGGCCTGAACAAGCAGTGGCCGTATTGTTTCCAGGAACTCCTTTTCGTCTTTACTTAACTCTATTTCATGATTGGGGAGATGTAACAGAGTACCCTTTTTACGTAGGGCTTCATCGAGAATTAGCTTTTTCAGAATTGCATGGAATAGCAAATGAGACCCGGAGAAATCAACCGCTTTACTGAGGTTGATTTCGCTGATGCCTTGTTTGTTTGAGTGTTTGTGATGATATATATCAATTTGTGCAACTATTAGTTCTTTGTATCGTAGATAGAAATCAAGTTTCAGCAGAGATGGAAGTTGCTGATTATTTTGTTGTAGTTCGACAAAGGAAATTTCACTTGTTCTCAGTTGTTTAATTAATTTGTCCAGAGCTATTTTTGTGAGGTTTCGGTTAAGTGAGAACTGATCGAGAGTTACCCCTAGTGGGGACATATTAATTAGTTCAATTAATGCTTGAGACTGAGGATTATTTTGTGCGCGCAATAAATTGAGCCTTTCATCGCTATTACGTTTTCTGCGAGGAACAAAGATATCGATTACCTTTCCTCCTCCCAGAGTCAGTTGAGATGAGGGGTCGCGAATAATAAATTTGTCACCATGGTATGCAATAAAGGGTTGATGTGAGGCCACCTGGAAAAATTTCTCCGGGTCCATATTTAGGCGGCGAATAGAGACAATATGATGAGCAGCCCCTATATAAAGGTGATATTGAGCACTACTTCTCAATTTGAAATCAGGACTGATGAAACGAATTTTAGCGTCAAATCGTTGCACTGGTACATATTGTTCGGGAGCGAGTAGCCAATCACCGCGTGCGATGGAATTTTGATCGATGCCTATATTGGCAGCAGCACGCTGCCCAGCGAGAGCATCCTTAATATTTGCTGTGTCCTGTCGTAACCCACGAATCTTGGTTTTTTGTCGGGTACCGCTGTGCAACATACTATCGCCAACATGCAGTTTTCCCGATCGAAGGCTACCGGTCACTACAGTGCCAATACCTTTCACACTAAAACTGCGATCAATGAGGAACCGTGGGTTATGATTTTGTTGAAGTACTTCATCGAATTTTGTTTCTCGCAAGGTGTTGTGTAGGAATTCTATTAGAGTATCGAGGCCTTCGCCGGTTAAACTGGATACTGGGAAGATTGGTGCTTTCTTTAAACAGGTTGACGACACTAGTTCAGTAATTTCGCCAGAAACCTCGTTTATTTGTTGTGTGTTGCACTTATCGGTTTTAGTTAAGGCAATAACACCTTTTGAGATGCCTAACAGGTCAAGGATTGACAGATGTTCTCTGGTTTGCGGCATGATTCCATCATCAGCCGCGATCACCAGCAGAGCGTAATCAACCGTTCCTACTCCAGCGAGCATATTGTTAATAAAATCTGCGTGGCCCGGAACATCGACAAAACCAATAATATATCTGGAGGCTGCATCATTTTCCGTAGCAGGGAGATTATAGTAGGCGTAACCAAGGTTAATGCTGAGGCCACGCTCTTTTTCTTCGCGAAGCGTGTCTGTATTAGTGCCAGTAATTTTACTAACTAGTAAAGATTTACCATGGTCAACATGGCCTGCCGTCGCAATTATGAGGGATCTCTGGTTGGTATTGTGGCCAGCTTGGGTAGTAGTCTCAGTCATGGTATGCCACTGGGAATCCAGAGATGGAAAGACGTCTACGAGGCTTGATTAATGGAACTAGGGCACCGCAGTTCGGTTATATTTGATTATATGGTAGACGAAGATTGCCACGATAATAGCAACGACGATGAAGCCTGCATTCAATACGCCATTGTTGAAATTAACTATTCCGTAACCAATGGCACCTGTCATTAACGCGTAGTAGCAAAAGGGCAGCAGTGTCTTTCGAATTACAGCACCTTCCTTGCCAATAAGCCCAGCTACTGCGGAAGCGGCGACTACATTATGTACACAGATTATATTCCCGGAGGCTCCACCTACTGCCTGTAAGGCTACGATCCAGGTGGGATCAACCAAGATGCGTTCACCTACACCAAACTGGAAAAGTGAGAACATCATATTACTTACAGTATTACTGCCTGCCACGAATGCACCTAGTCCACCTATAAACGTTGAAAAGAAGGGCCACGCTGAACCGGCTAGATTGGCGGTCCCCTCTGCCAGAGCAATCGGCATCTGCTCATATCCAGCGGCTCCACCGCTGGAATTAATGAATACTTGTACCATAGGTACGGTAAAAACTAGCGCGGTAGACGCTGGTACTAGAGTTTTCAGAGAGCTATGGAAGGCTGTTTTGTATTCTGATATTTTCAATCTATGTAGCAGGATGGTAATAAGAGAAACGATGACAAATATCGTCCCTGGGGACCAGAGCGGTTGGAACGAAGCACTTAATTCGCTTCCCAAGATCTGTGGCCATGACCAGGTTATAAACGGGCTGGAATCTCTTAAGAAGGTTTCTAGATTCAGCATAGGTAACCGGGTTAATACAAGTAAGCCTGCAACAAAAAAGTATGGTGACCAGGCACGTATAAGGCCCATGGAATCGGAATTTTTGCTTATGTTGGCATGACTTTGCAGACTACCTGTCCACTCATCTTCCCAGTTGGATTTATCATCGAAGTCCCAGATTTCATCAGGCGCGGGCATCAGAAAGCCAGACTTTGCTGCAGATACAACTATGGCAAGACCGATCAAACCTCCGAACATAGAGGGAAATTCGGGTCCTAAAAATGTGGCAACGAATAAGTAGGGTAGAGTCATCGAAAGTGCTGCAAATAGCGCAAATTTCCATATCTTAAACCCATCGGCAAATGAGCGATGCTCGCCAAAAAAACGAGTCATAATGGAGGCAACCAAAAGAGGAATGAAGGTACCAGCCAGTGCATGGATCAATGCCACCTTTGTGGCGATAAACTCGAGGAACAAGTCCCATTCTGCAAATCCCCTCTCAGCGGCATAGGCAAGCATATTTGGATCGGCGGACAAGCCGGTATTGATTCCTACCAGTATGGGTGTGCCCATGGCGCCGAAGGAGACGGGTGTACTTTGAATAATCATTCCCGCCACTACAGCGGCCATTGCTGGAAACCCAAGGCCAACCATCAAGGGAACCGCAACTGCGGCTGGTGTACCGAATCCCGCTGAACCTTCAATAAAAGAACCGAATAACCATGCAATTATGATTACTTGAATACGTCGATCTGGGGTTATGTTAGAAAACCCTTCACGAATAGTCTGGATGGCTCCACTCTGCTGAAGAGTATTGAGCAACAGGATTGCGCCAAATATTATGTAGATCAGAGTGCCGGCCACGATTAAGCCATTAATGCTGGCTGCCAGTACATTGATAATAGGAATCTGCCAGACGAAGTAAGCCAGAATTACAGCAACCACATAAGCGATGGGCATGGCACGGCTAGCAGGCCAACGAAGCATTACCAGAAATACAGCGACCGATATTATGGGTAATAACGAAAGTAATGCGAGGATACCAATGCTCATAGTTATTGTTCTTTCTTGGTTGTTGGTATTGAGAACTGGTTGAGCTTATCAGATATCCTCGCGACAGAAAAACCGAAATGTCTTTGCAAAATTGGTGTTATTTAAGCCGTTATCCAATTTCGGCAATTATTGTACGACAGGAAGAAAAATGAGCTTAGCTGTTTCGTAATTTAGCTTGAGCAGCGGCCAATCGTGCAACGGGTACACGAGGAGGTGAACAGCTGACGTAATTTAAGCCTACCCGGTGGCAGAAATCGATGGAGGAAGGATCTCCAGCGTGTTCTCCGCAGATACCAAGTTTCAATTCAGGTTTTGCAGTTCTTCCTTTTTCTACAGCCAGATTAATTAGTTTCCCGACACCGGTTTGATCGAGACTGGCGAAAGGGTTTTGGTTGTATATTTCTTTGCGCTGGTATTCATCGTAGAACAAACCCATGTCATCACGACTTAATCCGAGTGTAGTTTGAGTAAGATCGTTCGTGCCGAAGCTGAAGAAATCTGCTTCCTTCGCTATCTCATCGGCAGTAATAGCAGCGCGGGGCACTTCTATCATGGTCCCCACGATATAGTTGATGCGTACTTTTTTTGCTTTCATCACTTCTCGGGCAACGCGATGTACTATGCGCAACTGATCGATAAGTTCTTCCTTAAATCCAACTAGAGGTATCATTATCTCTGGATTCACCTGGATGCGTTTTTTGCCTTTCACTACTTGGGCTGCGGCTTCAAATATCGCTCGAGTTTGCATTTCGGTAATTTCCGGATATAGAATTCCTAACCGACAGCCGCGGCAGCCGAGCATGGGGTTTTCTTCGTGGAGCGACTTGATTCGGTCGATAACAAAATCAAAAGGCACACCTAGTTTCTCTGCAAGTTGACGCCTGACAACGTCATCATGGGGTAAAAACTCGTGAAGGGGAGGGTCCAATAGGCGGATTGTAACAGGACGCCCATTCATCCCTTTGAACAGCCCAATGAAGTCTTTTCTTTGGAATGGTAACAATTTCTTGAGAGCTGCGCGGCGCTGCACTTCGTCCACCGCGAGAATCATTTGGCGCATATAGTCGATGCGATCACCGTCAAAAAACATGTGTTCTGTGCGACAGAGTCCTATGCCCTCGGCTCCGAAAGCCACGGCTTGCCTTGCCATCTCAGGTGTATCGGCATTAGTTCTAATCTTAAGAGAGCGGTATTTGTCGGCCCACTTCATCACTGTCTGAAACAAACCATAAGTAAGGCTACTAGTGGGTTTGAGTCCCCTTTCCAATACCCGTTTCACTTCAGAGTCGGCACTTTCAATTGCTCCCTTGTAGATTGCACCCGTGCTACCGTCAATAGATATATATTCTCCTTCTCGAAGAACGACTTTGCCGGCAGTGAGCGTGCGTTTTTCATAACTAATATTTATTTCTCCAGCCCCGCAAACGCAAACCTTCCCCAGTTGCCTGGCAACTAACGCAGCGTGCGAGGAAACGCCGCCGCGGGAAGTCAATATGCCTTGTGAATGGAGCATACCTTTTAGATCGTCTGGAGATGTTTCCGTGCGGCAAAGCACTACTTTATTTCCCTTCCGGGTTTCGGTTTCGGCAGTAGCGGCAGTGAATGCAATTCGACCCGTGGCTGCTCCAGGGCCAGCTGGTAATCCGTAACCTATTATAGTTGCTGATTTCAACGCTTTAGGATCGAAAACAGGCACCAGCAAAGAATCAATAGACTCTGCGGGGATCTTAAGTAAGGCAATTTTCTGAGAAATGAGGTGTTCCCTCTGCATTTCTACAGCAATGCGCACAGCGGCGAGACCTGTGCGCTTACCATTTCGAGTTTGTAAAATGAACAGCCGACCATTTTCAATAGTGAATTCAAAATCTTGCATATCTCTGAAATGCCGTTCCAGCTTATTTCGCACATTGATTAGGTCGCGGTAACTTTTTGGCATGCTGTTTTTCATGTCACTTATATCATGGGGAGTGCGAACACCTGCAACTACATCCTCACCTTGGGCATTCATCAAGTATTCCCCATAAAATACCTTTTCTCCATTAGCGGGATCCCTAGTAAAAGCAACACCTGTGGCGCTTTGGTCACCAGCATTTCCAAATACCATGGCTTGAACATTAACTGCGGTTCCCCATTCAGAGGGGATACCATATTGTTGGCGATAAATGATGGCACGCTCGTTTTTCCAAGATTCCAATACCGCCCCTAAAGCGCCCCATAGTTGTTGCATTACATCTTGCGGGAAAGCTCCTCGAGTAAGCCTAACTATCAGAGCCTTGTACTGTCTTACTAGATCCTTAAGATGCTCCGTGGTCAGTTCGGTATCAGAGGTAATAGTTAGACTTTTCTTTAATTTTTCCAATAACTCATGAAACGGATCTTCTTCCTCTTCAGAATTGGCCCGAACCCCCATAACCACATTGCCGTACATCTGGATGAAACGGCGATAGCAATCCCACGCAAATCGAGGGTTTCCGGATGCTTCGGCTAAACCTTCCACAGTTTTGTCATTAAGACCTAGGTTCAAAATGGTATCCATCATCCCAGGCATAGAATCTCTCGCTCCGGATCGAACAGAGACCAGCAACGGATTTTGTCGGGCTCCAAATTTCTTGCCAAGTTGCGTTTCGACCTGCTTGAGCGCGGTCACAATGTCTTTCTTTAGAGCTGTGGGGTAACGCTTTTCATGGTCGTAGTAGTAGGTGCAAACTGCGGTGCTGATCGTAAAGCCGGGGGGTACGGGCAGGCCAATGGAAGCCATTTCAGCCAAATTGGCGCCCTTGCCTCCTAGTAATTCTCGCATACTGGCGTTGCCATCTGTTTTGCTACCAAAGGCAAAGACGTATTTTTTGGCCTTTCCGGTGTGTTTTCTTGTTAGCGAAGAAGGTCTGGATTGTGAAGCTTTACTCATATAGCGGTTACATACCTTAAAATCGAATAGACTTGCGGTACAGATAGCAACCGAGCCCCCTAGATTCAAGAACAAAGGCGGGTTTAGCATAGCTGATTCCGCAATACGCTAATATCGGGGACTGGTTGGCAGTCTCACTCGCCAGATAATGAGCAATAAATAATCGAAATACTTCCAGCGCGGGAGAGGAGAATAAAGCACCTATAACCCAAAATCCAGCGCTTAATCGAGTCGAGTTGGGGATAACTACCGAGTTTCGCTGTTAATTTATAGCCAAGCTCAAGCAAAGCAAACCTTAGTAGTTCGTATTGAAAAAATCTAGCTCTCTCTTAATTAATCTTGCTGAGTAAGACTCTTTTTTTACTCAGATTAATATCTCGATATTTAAGGTTTCGAAGTCTCAATTGAGCTAAACCTTATATCTATTTTAAAGGTATTAAGCATCAATATTGTCCGGCGGGATTATCATTGTTCTACTTCTGAGAGCAGAGGCTTGCTGGAAAAATAGGCTTCGAGATTGTTTATGAGCAGGTCGCCCATTTCGGCTCGTGTCTCAAAAGTTGCACTACCTATGTGGGGAAGTAGTACTACATTATCCATTTTTCTGAAAGGTTCTGGTACGTGAGGTTCGTTTGCTAACACATCTAGCCCTGCTCCTGCGATTGAACCATCGGCTAGCGCTGCCATTAGGGCTTTTTCATCAACGCTAGTACCTCTGCCAACATTTATGAATATGCCTTCGGGGCCAAGTGCCTGTAACACTTGGCCGTCAATGATTTGCCGAGTTCCTTCTCCGCCCGGCAGTACACATAATAATATGTCGGAATTGTCAGCAAGCTCTAAAATCGAAGGGTAGTAGGTATATGGAAGATTTTTAATTGAGCGATTATGGTATGCGATTTTCATTTTGAAGGGCAAAGCACGATGAACAATTGCGTCGCCAATTCTACCTAAACCAACAATACCTAGGGTTTTTCCAGCTAAACTGTGACTGGGTGGAAACGGTCCTTTCTCCCAAGAATTGTTCCGTACGAATTTTTCGGCGTTAATGATGTTACGCATTGTTGTTAGAATTAATGCGATGGCGATATCAGCTACGGCATCATTCAATACACCTGGTGTATTAGTAACTTTGATTCCCTTACGTTTTGTTTCTAAGAAATTTATCCCCTCCACGCCTACACCAAATGCCGCAATTATTTTAATTGAACGCAAATCGTAAACTCGTTCGTCACACACCCACGACGCTGTTGCTACAGCCCGACATTTTCCGTCAAGACTCTGAATCAGTTCAGTTTTGCCTTTTTCTGCATATTCCCAAAGGTGGTGAGTGATATACTTCTCATCCAGTTTAACTATAGTTTCGGAATCAAACGCGTTTGCGATCAGGATATTCTCTGAGCTTGGCATAGAAGAAGTCTACCGTCGACGTAAAAACTCTCAGTGTATTATTTTCGATTGTAGCTAGGCAAGTTGCAAATCCCCAGATGGACTAAGCCAGTTGCGATTGTTATAAATTTTCCGTAGATTGATTGTATTTTATTTATAACCAACTGGGTCTACATGCGAGCAATATGAATCAGCAAGAGAATTCTTATAGGCTGCTTCCATCTATTGATAAGTTACTTCAGACAAAACAGCTGAAGTTGTTAATCGAGCGGGTTGGACAAGATATTGTTAAGAGCGAATCACGCGCCCAACTTGATTTGCTGCGGACAGCAATTGCAGGTAATGATGAAAGCATTTTGCAACGATTAGCTGAGGACAATTTTTTAGAAGCACTTTGTGACAATATTAAGGAAATGATCGAATCCAGGTTTACTGGGTCACTTTTACCTGTCTTCAACCTGACAGGCACCGTATTACATACTAATTTAGGTCGGGCTCGCCTTCCTCATGAGGCTATAAGCGCTATGCAACTGGTTGCCAGTGAAGCAGTTAATCTGGAATATAACCTTGAAGTTGGTACCAGAGGTGACAGGGACTCACACATTGAGGAAACTCTCTGCAAAATTACCGGCGCAGAGGCCGCGACGGTTGTTAATAATAATGCGGCTGCTGTACTACTTGTACTCAATACTCTTGCTGAAAACAAAGAAGTTGTTATCTCTAGAGGAGAGTTGGTAGAAATAGGCGGGTCTTTTCGAATACCGGATGTGATGAAGAGCGCTAACTGCGTCCTGAGGGAAATAGGGACTACAAATCGCACTCACTTGCGTGATTACGAGTCAGCCGTCAATAATCTTACGGCTCTATTTATGAAAGTACACACAAGCAACTATGAAATTAGAGGTTTTGTGAACTCGGTCTTGGAACCTGAACTTAGTGCATTGGCAAAAAAACATAAACTTCCGTTTGTTTCTGATCTGGGTAGTGGCACTCTGATTGATCTAACTCGGTTCAATTTGCCTCACGAAATAACAGTGCAGGAATCTATTCGAATGGGAGCCGATATTGTTACCTTCAGTGGTGACAAACTCTTAGGTGGTCCTCAAGCGGGTATTATAGTGGGGAAAGCCAAACTTATTTCACAAATTAAAAGTAATCCCCTAAAGCGTGCCTTAAGGATTGATAAAATCACTCTTGCTGGTCTTACTGAGGTAATTAATTTATACCTAGATCCTTCAAGGTTGCCAAAGCGCTTACCTTTATTACAGGATTTGACTCGCCCAATAGAAGATTTACAAATTTTGGCTACTCAATTGCTCCCTTCGTTACAACGAGCGCTCTTAGGCCGGGCTGTTGTTGAGGCAAAGCCCTGTCAAAGTCAGATTGGCAGTGGAGCGTTGCCTTTGAGCCTAATACCGAGTATGGCCTTAGAAATTACTCCTCTAGCCGTGAAAGGACAGACGGATTCAGAACTTACTAAGCTTTCACAAGCTTTTCGCAAGCTCTCAAAACCCGTGATTGGTCGAATACATGATGGAAAGCTGATTTTTGACTTACGATGTTTGCAGAATAAGAAAGAATTTGAAACTCAACTCTCCCAGCTTCAACTGTGTTAACAACGTTTAGTTAAGCTGTGGCAGCCTGTCGTTCCGCGCTCACGCCAAGTTTGAAACTAACTAGTGAAAGAACAGCAGCCGAAAACATCATCACAAGTAAGGGATAAACCGTACCATTGAAAATTAGCGCCACAACCTGAGCCGCTACTGCAGAAAAAGCCATCTGCAAAAATCCAGTTAATCCAGAAGCACTCCCTGCTAAGTTTGGGAATTCATTTATAGCTGCCGCCATGGCGTTAGGTAGGGTTATACCGTTTCCGAAAATCGCAATTGATATGGGAACAAACAGCGCTAATGGGTGTTTGATTCCTAATGAGAGAAGGATAAAAGCAAGAGCGATTCCCACAATGGATATACTAGCTCCCCAGGTAATCAAACGATTCAATTCTTTACTGCGCCCAAAATAGAGCGTCACGTAATTGCCTGACATAAATCCCAAGGGAATCATGATGAAATAATAGCCGTACTCTGTTGGAGGTCGATCTAGTACTGATACCATGATTTCTGGTGCCGCTGAAATAAAACTGAAAAACACAACTGAAACAAAAGTGACACAGAACGCATACCCACAGAAAGCAGGTGATTTGAAAAGGCTCATAAAGGTAACCAACACAGCTCCGGCCCCTTCAAAGGGTATAGGTTCCCGTAAAGTTTCCGGGAGATAGCTAATCGAAAACAGGAAGATAAGCACGCCGAAAAAGGCTATCGCGATAAAAACCGATTGCCATCCGAATTGATCCATCAATTCGCCACCTAGAGCAGGGGAAAGCATTGGAATTACGACCATCACCATTACCAAGGTTGCAATAACACGCGCCGCATCCTCTGCCTCATAAACATCGCGCACTATGGCGCGAGCGAGCACCAGTCCTGCCGCTCCTCCAAAAGCTTGGATAAAGCGACCCAGAATTAACAGATCAATTGAGGTAGCGAGAAAACAGAAAATTGAGCCTGCTATTGTGATTACTAGTCCCAGTAGCATAATAACTCGGCGACCATATTTGTCTGATAATGGCCCATATATAAGTGTGCCAATTGCAATAGCAAACATAGAGAGGCTTAGGGTCAGCTGAGCGACATCGTTGCTGACTTGAAACGTATCCTTGATAACAGGAAGGGCTGGAAGCAGAATTTGCATAGCCGCTGGACCCAATGCTGATGCAGCGGCGAGCAATATTATGAGCCGGTTGGAAAGCGAAGTTAAGTCTGACAAATTACTGCCTAAAACTAGTGTGATAGAAAAATTGAGTGCTCTGTACTACCGAAGTTTCTAGTTAGCGATTCAGAAAAACTTCTCGATTCTGATTACCATTAATCAGCGAGCTAAGAATGACACTGGAGCCCAATAAAATTGATCGTTGGGCTTTACTGATGTCGTACCCAAGGCCGAATGTTCGGGCGTGAAAATTTCTAGTTAACTCTTGAGCATTCCAATCACTGCTCTGATTGGCAGCGGTTGACATAGTGTAACATGATATGACGTTACCGGTTCTGGCGTTTAAACAAATCGAAAGATCAGGTGTTTCTCGCACAGAAAGATTAAATCCATTTTCGTGTTCGTGAAAGCGTGGTGACCGATGCAAATATTTTGAAACTCGCTTAGAAAATTCCGAACCATTTGCATCCAGTTTGACAGGGATGCTAGTCTCTAGACGCCTACTGATACTGGGATCCTGTCGAAGAGCAATAGCATAGGATTTTAGCGATTCCTCATGCTGACCGATTCTCCAGAACGCGTCTGCCATGCGCGCTGAAATTCTGGCTCTCAACAAAGTTTCCTGTTCAGGAAGTAAGGTCAGCGCATTACCTGCTGCTTCCAATACAGAGGTGTAATCCTTGTCCAATGCAGCTATTTCGGCTTTGTAAGAATAGTAATAACCGTTGTTAAGTTGAAAAGCTCCATTTTCACGCGCTTGTTCCAGAACGGCCGACATTACACCGGTTCCTATTAGCTGCACAAGCTCGGGTTCTAGCCACTCTGGTATATGCACATCAAGTGGAGCATATGGGCGAAGCCGGTTCTGAATGACTTCAAATTTAGCAAAAAGTGACCCGGCTCGTCGGGCCGCTCGCCAAGCATTTAATTGTAGAGTAATAGAGTTTAACCGAGCCCGCATCGCACCAATAAAGTCCATAGTGGCCATATTTTCGAGTTGGATCTGGTACTCAGCTCTGTTTGCAGCCATATTAAGTAAGGCGGCATACGCATCTTTTTGCTCATCGTCGGCACTATAAGAGCCGTTTCTATCTGGTTGATTCAATGCAGTCTTCGTCAGTTTTACTGCATCTTCAGCATAACCGGCTAGCAGTAGGAAACTTGCGCTAACTAGGAAATGCTCCGCTCGATTCATTATGCTGACGATGGGTTCCTGCTGCTCACGCCATAAAAGCATGCTGTCTAATGCATTTCGTGCCTCATCGAATCGGCCCTGGTTCATACTTAAATAAAGCATATATATCCAAGGGTCAGCCACACTGCTCGGATTGAGGTACTGAGTAGCCCGCCTCAAATAATCTTCCGCCTGTTCTATTTCAAGCAGACTCAAGGCGACTTCGGAAGCATTAGTAAGATATACAGTATCGAAGTTATTCACCCGACTGCTGTTATTTTCATCTCCATCGATTGTTCGATCGCAGGCCGAGGTGGACTTTATTGGCAGCAGACTTGCCAGCTCAGCCGCGCAGAGTGTATTCCAGGCACGGGCTCTTTCTCTTTCATTGTCATTGGTCTGTAACACCCGGTTAGCACTCTGACGGGC
>Ga0209752_1000597_pt1 | contig 17479 bp, 19 predicted proteins | sample METZYME_3_250m_FD_187548 | JGI IMG/M metagenome (GOLD analysis project Ga0209752, IMG submission 187548) | Marine microbial communities from oxygen minimum zone in mesopelagic equatorial Pacific - METZYME_3_250m (SPAdes) (version 2) | ecosystem: Environmental > Aquatic > Marine > Oceanic...
TTGTCATCGACCATCAGTGGGACTTGCAAAGCTTCAAGCCGCTCCCGCGTCATTGGCAAGCAGATTAGCCCGCGCCCATTTCTGGCCATAAAGTTGATGGCCTCGTCTGTGATTTTCTCTGCGGCGATTGTTAGGTCCCCCTCGTTCTCGCGATCTTCATCATCAACGACAATCACCATACGACCCTGTCGAATGTCTTCGATTGCTTCCTCGATGTTGGCGAAGCTCATGTCTCATCTCCCCCAACGGCGACAATCGACTCCATAACCGGCACTTCTAGATCCGCTTCGATCATCCGAGCAACATACTTACCAAGTATGTCCACTTCCACGTTCATCGCCTCCGCACGCCTCTCCGAGATCAAATTTGTGTGTTCCAGTGTATGCGGGACAAGCTGGACGTCGAACCAACCTTTGTCCATATCAGCAATGGTCAGGGAAACACCATTAATTGCGATCGAACCCTTTGGCACTAAATAACGCTCTAGACCGGCTGGCATCTCAAACCGCGTCCGCACAAAGTCACCTTCTTTATCCTGAGACCGCTGTCGAATCACCGCATCCACGTGTCCTTGGACAAAATGTCCACCGATACGGGCGTTGACAGCTAACGGACGTTCAAGATTGACTCTAGTGCCTTCCTCATAAAAGGATTGGTTCGTCCGCGCAATCGTCTCTGGTGAGACCTCAGTAACAAAATCCATACCGTCAATTTCGACAACCGTAAGGCAGGCACCGTCGACTGCAATGCTGTCCCCGGGCACTAGGTTAAGTGGACTCGTCTTTGTGGCGACCCGCAGGCGCACCCCTTGCGACACGTGCTTAACGCGTATAACCGTACCCACCTCTTCGATTAGCCCAGTAAACATTCGTGCTTTTCTGGTTTGAGGCGCTAAAGGCCGTGTTTCAATATCTTGCTAGAGCGATGGCTCCGGGCCCTGAAGATATCCTTCGACCGCCCAGTCGTCACCAAGACTGAAGTGTCGCACGTGACGGAGGCGCGGCGCTGCCGTGAGTTCGTCGACACCATCGCCTCCCCAAAGAGACAAGGCTCCGGACCCGCCGATTAAGAGAGGTGCATAGACAAGGAAGAGCTTGCATATTATACCAGCCTCGAATGCACTGGTCAGAACGCCACTGCCCCCCTCAAGCAGTAATGACATCACATCCCGCGCCGCAAGCTCGGAGAGAATGTTATCCCAAGAAAGCCCTTCCCCATCGGAGCTTACCCGAACTATTTCAGCATCCAATGCTCCGAGCTCAGCTTCCGCATCTGCAGGGGCATCTGGACCACAGAACAAAAGCACCCTGCCTCCACTTTCACTCAACATCCTAGCGGTCCGCGGCGTGCGCAAGTTGGTATCAAAAACCACTCTATAGCGTGGCCCCTCGGAACTACCTCCACGCACTGTAAGGCGGGGGTCGTCATCGAGAACAGTCCCGATGCCGACTCCAATCGCATCCGTTTCAGCGCGCAGTTGATGCGTTCGCCGGCGAGCAATTTCCCCACTTATCCACTGAGATTCACGGCGCCTTGTTGCCAACCGTCCATCTAGAGAGATAGCAGCTTTGGCCGTGACAAACGGCCGGCCACAGGTCTTATAGGAAAGATATGCTTCGTTGAGTCGTGTCGCCTCAAAAGCCAACTCGCCGACGTCAACCTGAAGGCCAGCAGCGCGCAAGGCCTTGACCCCACCGCCAGAGACCCGAGGGTCCGGATCCAAAGTGCTTACCACGACGCGCTTTATACCAGATTGTAAGACCGCATCAATGCAAGGCGGCGTGCGTCCCTGATGGCTGCAAGGCTCGATGTTGACGTAGAGCGTCGCACCGCGAGTCCTATCACCAGCTTCGTCAAGAGCAACTCGTTCAGCATGAGGATCGCCTGGGCATCGGTGCAACCCGCGTCCAACCACCTCATCATCGCGCACTACAACGGCTCCAACCATGGGGTTAGGACTAGTCGCACCACGCGCCTGCGATGCCAAGCGGATGCATTCTTCTAAATGCTGCCTGTCTGCCACTTGCTACCTATTAATCCTGGCCCATCAGGCCATTGACATAAGCTTCGGCGTCAAACGGAGCCAAGCTATCGATTTCTTCACCTGTGCCAACGAAACGAATCGGCAAGTCCAATGTCTCAGCGATCGAAAGAACAACTCCACCCTTGGCACTCCCGTCGAGCTTCGCAAGGATCAGGCCGGTAACACCGACGTGTCGCAAAAAATCCTCTGCCTGGCGGAGCCCATTCTGGCCAGTAGTCGCATCGAGCACTAACCAGACTTCATTGGGCGCTCCTTCTATGACTTTTCCGGCCGTCTTATGGATCTTAGAAAGTTCCGCCATGAGGTTATCTTTGGTATGTAGGCGGCCCGCAGTGTCAATCAGAACAATGTCTACACCACGAGAGCGACCTGCTGCGCAAGTATCGTAGACGACCGCCGCAGGATCTCCACCCGGCTTATGAGAGATAACTTCAATATTCAGGCGTTCGCCCCAGACCTCAAGCTGTTCAACGGCCGCGGCGCGGAAAGTATCTGCAGCACCAAGAATAACGCTGTGTCCTTGCGCAACGTACCTCGCCGCGAGCTTCGCTGCGCTGGTCGTTTTTCCTGAGCCGTTGACACCAACGAGCAGAACCACATGCGGTCGATCCTCCGAAAGTGTACTTAATGCGCTACTGCTCCCTGTGAGAATCTCCAACATCGCCTTACGTAAGCGCTCGTGTGGACTCTCGCCACCAACCGGAGTCCGGCGGAGGTTTTCCACCAAACGCAGGGCCGCTGTCGGACCAACGTCAGCCAAGATCAGAGCTTCTTCAAGCGCCTCAAGCGTTTCTTCGTCCGGCCTTTGGGACGAAGTGATGCGACGCAAAACTCCCCTCAGGCTCTCGCGTGTACGCACAAGCGAACGGCCTAGGATGCTACCCAACGTGTGTTCTAGTGAGCCGTGGTGACGACGAAGACCGTCAATTCACAAAGGGAAGCCATCCTGTACAAAGCCTGCTTTGGGCAACACATGGGCAAGATCGTAGCATGACGGACACCACTCAAGAGGGGCGCCCCGACTACTCTTCAACCAAGGTTCTTGCCATCAGGTCCTCGATCGCAGCCCGCGCCGACTTGCCTTCTTGCAGTATCGCATAAACCTCATTCGTGATCGGCATCTTGACTTTCAGGCGACGCCCCAAATGAAACGTAGCTAAAACCGTTTCAACGCCTTCGGCAACCATCTGCATGCCGTCGATAATCTCTTCCAGGCTTCGGCCTTTCCCGAGTTCAATACCAACGTGACGGTTTCTGCTCAACGACCCGGTACAGGTTAGTACCAAGTCACCGAGGCCAGCTAAACCCATTAGGGTGTCTGGCCGTGCTCCCCGGGCAACCGCTAAGCTAGTCAACTCTTTAAGGCCTCGCGTGATAAGAGCAGCACGGGAGTTGGTACCGAAGCCGAGCCCGTCCGCAATCCCGGTGGCGATCGCAATGGCATTCTTGAGTGCCCCACCATGCTCAACGCCAACAATGTCCGCGTTTCGATAGGCTCTCAATGGACCATGGCTCAAACAAGCTTGGACACTTTCAGCAGCTTCAAGGTTGGCGCATGCAAGAGTCACAGCCGTGGGGTGCCCTTCAACAAGTTCGGCAGCGAATGATGGGCCAGATAGAGCCATAATCGAAGCTTCCCTACCACTGGTATATTCCGAAAGCACCTGGCTCATCCTCAGTCCTGTCTTGTCCTCCAATCCCTTGGTCGCCGAAACCAGGTGAGCTCCAGACGGGAACGCATCGCTGATTCCATCCCACACCGATCGCAGAAAACGCGACGGGATCACACTTATAACCAAGTCGGCATCAGCCATGCACTCTTCCGCGTCTGCGCTAACCACTAGGGCTTCCGGAAGTTCACAGCGCGGAAGATAGTCAGCATTTTTGCCGCTACGGCTCATGGCATCGGCGGCTAACTGTCGCCGCGCCCATAACCTGACATCATGACCCGCCAAGCTAGAATGAACTGCTAAAGCCGTACCCCAAGACCCGGCCCCCAGAACCGCGATCTTCCACCGGTTTCGAAGCTTTTGGGGAACCACAGGATCACTCAAAATCACACTCTTTCGGGCACTAAAATGCTCATTGTCATGCTTTTCCAAGCTTTGCTTCTTCACCCCGCTTGATCCGTCCGATGTTCTCCCGGTGGCGCCAGAAAATGACGATCGCTGCCAACAACGTGGCCACGAGTGAGTAGCTCGGCTCAGCACGAAACCAGGCGGTGCAGACTAGTGCAACAGAACCTGCAAGAGACGCTAGTGACATCATACGGCCAATTGCCCCCACCACCACCAAAACTCCGGCCCCAACTGCTGTCGGCACAGGTACGAGAAGGGCAAACGCCCCCAGCAACGTCGCTACACCTTTACCGCCACGCAGGCCAAGCCAGGGCGTGTAGCAATGCCCCAAAACGGTACCGAGTGCACCAGCCGCACCCCAAACTGGCTGCTGGGTGCCGAGGACCACAATACCAACATGTACCGCAGTGAACGTACCGACGGCACCCTTCGCAGCATCCAAAAAAAGGGTGGCGATACCAGCTCCCTTGCCAAGAACGCGATTTACGTTAGTAGCCCCAATGTTGCCGCTGCCCACAAGACGAACATCACCGCCGGTCTTCACCCTGACGAGCAAGTATCCGAAAGGAATGCTGCCAAAAGCAAAGCCAACTAGCAGCCCGCCCATGATAGAGATCATGTCGTTGGAGGCTGCATAGAACAAATCAAACACCGGCGCTATCCCCTGATTCGACAAGCCCCTGCCGCAAGAGGTTAAGTACGGCCGCAACCGCGTCGACGCGTATAGTGTCCCGATCGCCGTCGAACTGCCACCGTCGCGAGACTACCGCGTGGCGATCAGCGACAGCACCGAAGATACGCCCAACGACCTCCCCGGGACCAGTCAATGGGCCAGCCCACCCTGTCACCGCAACTCCGTAGGTCGCCATCGATCGATCTCTGATCGCAGCGGCAAGCGCCTCGGTCGTTGCCAAGGAAACCGTTCCCTGCTGCGCGAGCAGTTCAGGATCAAGCCCGGCCAGGTCAATCTTGGCATCAGCAGCGTACACAACAATGCCGCCCCAAAAAAAGTCGGAAGCTCCCGGTACGCATGTTAGCGTCGCCGAGACCAAGCCTGCTGTGCAACTTTCAGCGGTGGCAACCGTTTCGTTCTTCCGCAACAGCATGCCACTCACCATCTCGGCAAGATGGAGAAGATCATCCGATGGCGTGTGGATCATATTCCAAAAGTCCAGAGAACAGCATGGACAGCCACCTGCGTATACCCGGCCGCCACGACATCATCAGCCATTATCCCCACGCCACCTTGCAGTTGCTCAAAACGTCCTGCCGGAAACGGCTTTAGGATGTCAAAGGTGCGAAACAAGAAGAACGCCAGCATCCAGCCACTGGCACCCTGAATCGCCACCATCGACAACCACATCCCAGCCCACTCATCGACCACAATCCAACTAGGGTCATCACTTTCTAGTTCCAAGACGGCAATTTCAGCGGCGATGGTCCCGAGAATCATGAACCCGATGCTAGCGGCAAGCTGCCACCTCCAATCGAGTGGGGCAAGAAACAGGGCAAACAGTGCAACACCAAGGAGCGATCCCCAAGTACCAGGGGCAGGCCAAAGAAACCCTGTGCCGAACCCAGTCGCCAACAAGCGGGAAGCTTGCTCTTGAAGGCTTCGGGTCACGGTGTGAGCCGTCCCAGCAACCTTGGATAGGGAATCGTCTCACGCAAATGCGGCACGCCAGTAATCCAGGCAACGACGCGCTCAAGTCCCATACCGAAGCCGGAGTGTGGCACCGAGCCATAGCGTCGGACATCGAGGTACCACTGGTAGTGCTTTTCGTTAAGACCATTCTCCCGGATGCGCGACAGGAGTAGGTCATGGTCATGAATTCGCTGGCTTCCACCGATGATCTCCCCGTATCCCTCGGGAGCTATCATGTCCATAGCGAGCGCCAGTTCTTCACGTTCTGGGTCGGGCTCCATATAAAACGCCTTTATCGCCTGTGGGAATCGATGAACAAGCACTGGACGGTCGAAGGCCTCAGAGATGATCGTCTCATGGCCACCACCGAAGTCCGCTCCCCATTCAAAATCCTGGCCGGCCTCCCTAAGGATTTCAACAGCTTCGTCGTAATGGATCCGTGGGAAAGGCTTCACAACCCGTTCCAGGGTCGTCGTGTCCCGGTTGAGAACCTCTAACTCATATTTGCACTCAACGAGCGCTGCCTGCACGACGTGAGAAATGAAGTCCTCTGCCAACTCCATCGCATCGTCAAGCGTCGCGTAGGCTACTTCCGGTTCGAGCATCCAGAACTCGATGAGATGCCGACGAGTCTTGGATTTCTCGGCCCGGAAAGTCGGGCCGAAGCAATAGACACGACCGTGCGCCATACAGGCCGGCTCCAGATACAACTGGCCACTTTGTGTCAAGTAGGCGTTCTCTCCGAAATAATCCGTGGAGAACAACGTCGTCGTTCCCTCAACCGAAGTCGGGGTCAGGATCGGACTGTCAATGAGTACAAAACCACGGTCATGGTAGTAGGAGCGACAGATATGGATCACTTTACTGCGCACCCTAAGAGCTGCGACCTGAGAACTCGATCGCAGCCACAGGTGGCGATGATCCATCAAGAATTCGGTCCCATGTTCCTTCGGACTGATGGGATAGTCCGGGGCCATGTGGACAATTTCAACAAGCTCTACCCCGAGCTCAAACCCAGTCGGTGAGCGAGAGTCCGCACGTACCGACCCGGTTACAATGATCGATGATTCTTGGGTGGCTTCACCAATCAGATTCCACGAGGTTTCATCAACATCCTGGGGCGTAGCGACTGCCTGAACCGTTCCAGTCCCATCGCGCAGCTGCATAAAGGCGATCTTGCCACTTGACCGCTTGTTGTACAGCCAACCACGGACGGTGACCGTTTCTCCCTCGTGCGCCCCGAGGTCTGCGATGTAGATCGATTCAGGCATGATGACGAGCGATCGTACCGTTGCTTATGGAGTGCGACAAGCTGCCAGCGCAGCCAACTACTGCCAACTCAGAGGTTATCGAAAGCAACCAGTTCTGTAAGTAGATCATCCCATCCAAGACTAACAATTGCGCGTTTCGCATGCTTCCATGCACGGTCTGCACAAATAGCGTATTCGACGCAGCCAGCGACGCTAACCTGGTACCCAAAAGTACCAAGCGCTTTGAGAGAGCGCTGCGCCGCGGTCAATGCGAGTGCTTGACGGGCACCGGCAGTCAATAGGCTCGGCTCGTCCGGCACATGTGCGATCGTACTGACCGGCATGCTAGTTCGGTCACCCGCCCAAAACGTCTCGATCGCGGCAACCATCGCGTTTGTTGGCACGTCTCGGTAATCGTCACCCAGCAGCGACACAAGATCATAAAATAATGGCCCTTCCATGGCGTCTTGGAAGTCCACCACCATTAGCTCTTCTCCAACTAAGAGGTTGCGAGAATGGTAGTCACGATGGCACATACGACTCGGCAACTTCGCCGTGGCGATAGCAAGTCGCTCAAAAGCTCTGTCACGACCCTGTGATGGGTCACTGTTGAGCCAATGGCGTAGAGCGTACTCTTCTGTAAATGCCAGCTCGTTCCGTAAACGCCCGGCATCGAGTTGCCAATCCGGGTTTGGGTTGTGCGACGCTGAACCATGCGCCTGTATTGACAGGATAACCTGCGTCGCCTCAACATATCGCTGAGTCAACTCTTGGGTTTCAGCGTGCTCGGCAAGTAGGAGGTCACCACCGTCTTCGACTAATAGAGACCGGTTGGTAGCACCAAAGACCTGCGGTACCCGGACGCGGGCCTCATTAAACCAACGCGCCGTATTTGTGTATCTCGTAATGGCTTCAGCATCGTCGCGTTCGTAGAGGACCAAAACGACCGACGCTGGTGGAGTGTCGCCACTCGACAACGTAGCGGTCGACTGCTGCCGCTCCGATATCGTCTCAGGGGATGGGATGACCCTATAGAAACGTCGGAGAGACGCATGCAAACCCAAACGCATAGCGCCCCCAACCGGCCAGGGGAAAGGCAATTCCATAACACCCGGCATTTCCCGCAGTTCGCTCCATACGTTGCCCTCCTTATTGCTCATCAAGTTTTCTTGAGCACCTCGGGTGCAATGACTTGGTTAACACAGCGTGCCCCAGATGGCACCACGCCGTCTTCAAGAATGATGCAGCGTTCGACATAAGCACCAGCCCCAATCTTGGCACGCTTCATTAGTACGCTATTGAGTACCGAAGCACCACGGTCAACATAAGCCTCGGAACCTATGACCACCCCGGAGATTAACGACGCCTCCTCCAGTTTGACTTGTTTGTCGATCATAAACGGTGGGCTAATACCGGCTGGCAATGGCCCGACTAACCCACGCCCATAACCACCCGGCCTGATCCTCTGATATCCCTCAAAAGCGAGTGGGAATTCTTCGCAATGCAGAGCTTCGAGCTGGCAGGAAATGTAACGGTCAGGTGTTCCGATTTCGTACCAGCTACCAGAAACCACTTGGCCATGGAGCGGAACCCGTTCTTCGAGCAATCGAGCGTAAATCGAGTCAACCATGCCGCAAAATCTATTTTCAGGAACTAACTCTAAAACCTCCTTCTCGACGATATGAATCCCGGTAAAACACCCCGAAGCCACATCGTCAGCACCCGACTCGCCTGCCCCAACACCCGGGATATGAGTAACACAGCCGTCTTTATCGATTTTGATGCCAGGAAATTCCCGCCAGGCTGGACCAGCGTGCAAAGCCATAGTCGCCAGCGCTCCCGAAGAACTGTGGTGCTTCCAGAGAGCACCGGGGTTAATCGTTGTTGCTACATCACCGTTGACGATTAGTACCCGAGATCCGAGGCGGTCTAGTACCTTACGTGGACCTCCGGCAGTCCCCAAAATCGATTCCTCGACGCTGAAATGAACGTCGATGCCGAATTGTTCTTTCCGGTAATGCGCACGCACGCTCTCTGGCCGATGGTGCAGGTTGACAATCGCTTCGGTAAAACCACAGCGGCTCAACCAATCAAGCGTATAGTCGAGCAATGGGCGATTCAGAAACGGTACAACGGCTTTGGCAAGCGTTGAGGTCAATGGTTGCAGGCGCTTGCCATAGCCCGCCGCCAGAACCATTGCAGTGCAGTTAGAGGCGAGCGCCCCTCTTCTTCTATTGACTTTGTCCCCGATCGACATTGCGCCTCTTGGTTAGCCGATCTCGAGAAGCACGCCCGCCAGAGGTCCGATGAAATCGAATGCCAAGCAGTTGCTCAGAACTCAAGAATTTCGCTGTTTTTACGTTCCGTCAACTTGTCAATACGTTCGACGCATTCGTCTGTGAGCTGTTGAATCTCTTTGTAACCGCGGTGCTCCTCGTCTTCGCTGATTTGCTTTTCTACTTGCAGCTTCTTAATGCTGTCATTGGCATCGCGGCGACCATTGCGAATCGCTGTCTTGCCTTGCTCGGCAACCCGACCTGCAACTTTAGTTAGCTCGACACGGCGCTCTTCTGTGAGTTCCGGAATAGGGATCCGAATCAGTGTCCCGTTGTTACTTGGGTTCAGTCCTAGGCCAGCCTGATGGATCGCTTTCTCAACCGATTCCACCGTTGACTTGTCGTAGGGCTGCACAACGAGAAGGTTGGCATCGGGCGCTGTCAAGCTAGCGAGCTGGTTAAGCGGCGTCAGGGTCCCATAATAGTCAGCCACGACGTCGTCGAGGATCGAGATGCTAGCGCGTCCGGTGCGCAGCGTATTGAAATCGTGTGTCACCGACTCGATCGATGCCTCCATATGCTCCCTTGCCTTGCGCAGAGCATCATCTACCATGGTGCCTCACTCCTTCATGAGAGCCCCGAAAACTGAAAGTCGGGGATTATGCGCTATCTAAGTGCTAATCAGCGATCCAATTTTCTCACCACGAACCGCCTTGATCATATTGCCCTGCTTCCGCAAGTTAAAAATAAGGATCGGGAGGTTGTTGTCCATACAAGTCGTGATCGCGGTTGCGTCCATGACTCGGAGTCGTTGTTCGAGAACCTTAAGATAAGTGATCCGGTTAATTCGTTCAGCCTCAGGATTGGTTTCCGGATCGGAAGTGTATAGACCTCCCACCTTGGTTCCCTTCATCAGAATCTCAGCGTGAATTTCCATAGCACGCAGCGCCGCAGCCGTATCGGTCGAAAAATACGGATTGCCTGTTCCAGCACCAAAAATCACGATCCGCCCCTGCTCAAGATGACGAAGGGCACGGCGCCGGATGAGAGGCTCCGCCACCTGGCGGATCTCTATAGCCGATAGCACACGCGTCTCAAGGCCGCGTTTCTCTAGGGAATCCTGCAACGCCAGGCTGTTAATCACGGTCGCCAGCATCCCCATGTGGTCGGCAGTAACCCGGTCCATATCCATGGCTTCGGCGCGAATTCCGCGGAAGATGTTACCGCCACCGATGACGATGCCAAGTTCTACTCCAAGCGCGTGTACTTCGGCAACTTCGTCAGCAACGGTCAACACCACATTGGGATCAATGCCGAAGCCCATTTCTCCCATCATGGCTTCGCCCGAGAGTTTGACAAGTACCCGCTTGTATTTCGGCGCGTCGTTCACCACGACAGTTTAACCGCTCTGCGCGATCTCCGTACCCGATTCTCCAACTGCGAAGCGAACAAAGCGGCCAACGAGAATGTTCTCTCCGAGCCGGTGGATAGCGCCGCTTAACAGATCGCCGACCGTCTGGTCAGGATCCTTCACAAACCCCTGCTCATACAGCACACTCTCCGAAAGGTAGCGTTCAAGCTTGCCATCAACAATTTTCTCTATGATCTCTGCTGGCTTGCCCTCGGCTTCTGCTTGTGACTCGTAAACTTCCCGTTCTTCCGCGAGAGACACCGCGTCCACATCTTCACGCTTGATCGCCATGGGGTTGGAGGCAGCGATGTGCATTGCAATATCACGCGCTAGACTAATGAAATCGTCGGACTTGGCAACAAAATCTGTCTCACAATTGAGCTCGATCATGACAGCGATCTTGCCACCGAGGTGTACGTAGGACTCAATACGCCCCTCACTCGCCTGGCGACTAGCCTTCTTAGCGACCTTTGCTTTGCCCATTTTACGCAGGATCTTGACCGCCTCATCTACATCGCCTGAGGATTTCACCAGGGCCTGCTTGCAATCCATTATGCCGACACCGGTTCGATCTCGAAGTTCCTTGACCTGGCTCGCACTGATGCTCATTTACTGATTTCCTGCTAAGTGGTTCTGAGGAGAATTGGCAGCTATACCCGGATGGCTGTGGTCAGCAGATCCGTCGCTATTCCTTGGATTCTTCGGCTTCTTCTCCGCCATTGACAGACTCTACTTCTTTGACTTCGGCGTCAGCCTCCGTGGCAGCGACTGCCTGACTCGGAGACGCTTTTTCGACTCCCTCAGTCTCGGCGACCTGCTTAGCTTCTTCGACCGCCTGCAAAGCAGCCTCCTCGACTGCCTTCTCATGGATTCCGCGTCCTTCGAGGATGGAGTCGGCCGCAGCGGACAAAAACAAGCGGATCGACCGCAGAGCATCGTCGTTACCCGGCACCACAAAATCGATGCCCTCTGGGTCGCAATTGGTATCAACGATGGCAACAATTGGAATGTTCAGCTTCATCGCTTCCCGAACAGCGATATGCTCGCACTTAACGTCGAGAACAAAAATAGCGTCGGGAACCCGTCCCATCTCTTTAATGCCCTCGAGGTTCCGGAAAAGCTTAAACTTCTCACGCCGCAATTTGATGACTTCTTTCTTAGGAAGCAGGTTCATGCGACCATCTTCTTCCATTGCCTCGATGTCCTTGAGACGAGCCACGCTCTTCCGAATCGTTGTGAAGTTGGTTAACAAACCGCCTAGCCAACGCTGGTTGACGAAGTACATGCCTGTCCGTTCGGCCGCTTCGCGCACTGCCTCCTGAGCTTGGCGCTTCGTGCCAACAAACATGACAGTACCGCCATCTGTAGCAAGATCGCGGAGGAAATTGAGGGCCTCGCGGAAAGCCGTCGCTGTCTGCCTCAGATCGACGATATAGATGCCGTTCCGCTGAGTGAAGATGTAGGGCTTCATTCTCGGGTTCCAGCGCCGTGTCTGGTGCCCGAAGTGGACGCCCGCGTCTAACAAATCTCGTATGTTTACGCTGACCAAGCCATAACCTCCTATGCGCTCAGCGCTTGCTGAACTGGAACCGCGCGCGTGCTCCACGCTGCCCGGGCTTCTTACGTTCTTTCTTGCGGGCATCACGGGTCAGGAGCCCCTGCTCCTTCAACACACTACGTAGATCCGGATCAAAGTCGACCAACGCCTTAGCGATGCCATGACGAACTGCCCCTGCCTGTCCGCTCAAACCACCGCCCTTAACGGTTATGTAGAGATCGAAGTTCCCAGAATTCTCAGTTGCTTGTAGCGGCTCGACAACAAGCTTGCGTTGGTCGACAGTGGTGAAGTACTCCTCGAGCGGCCGGCCATTGACAGTTGCCCCGCCTTTTCCGGGGCGCAGAAATACACGCGCTACTGATGTCTTTCGCTTGCCGGTTCCGTAGTTCTGTATTTGTGCCATGTTCTCGTGCCTCAGTCAGCCAAACTGTAGGGTTGTGGCTGCTGTGCTTCATGCGGGTGCTCTGGGCCCGCGTAAACGCGCAACTTACTAAGCATCTGGCGGCCAAGTTTCGTCTTGGGAACCATGCCACGCACCGCAGACTCCAGGATACGGGTTGGATTCTCGCGCATCACGCGACGAGCACGTGCTTCCTTGATCCCACCCGGGTAACCACTGTAACGATAGTACTTCTTGTCGTTCATTTTGTTGCCGGTCAGCACGACCTTCTCAGCGTTGACGACTACAACGTGGTCGCCACAGTCAAGAAACGGCGTGTAACCCGGCTTGTGCTTACCCATGAGGATAGTCGCAATTCGGGTGGCCAAGCGGCCAAGAACCTGGCCTTCGGCATCGATCACGTGCCACTCGCGCTCGAGAGTCTTCTCCGAAGGAAACGGTGTGCTCATAGTTTTCACTTACTCGTCTGCGTCGACCATATCCTCGGCCGCCGCCCTCTCTTCCTCCGTAACTGCCTTCAATGACAAACGAATCCGGTCACGCTCGTCAATATTAACAACCTTAACGAACAGATCGTCACCTTCGTTGACGTGATCACGCACATCTTTGACGTGATGCTCAGCAACTTCTGAGATGTGCAATAGACCGTCAGTTCCCGGCAGGATCTCGACGAAGGCCCCAAAGTCCTTTATCGACCGGACCGTGCCAGCATAAATCTTCCCAACTTCGGCTTCGGCGGTGAGACCCTCAATGATTGAAAGCGCCTTCTGCCCTGATTCACTGTCGGTTGCGGCTATTTGCACGGTACCGTCGTCGTCAACGTTGATGCGGCAACCGGTGTCTTCCTGTATGCCCCGGATAATGCGACCACCTGGACCAATAATATCGCGAATCCGGTCAACGGAAATCTTAATCGAAATGATCTCCGGCGCGTAGCGGCTCGTCTCAGCCCGCGGCTCCGAGATCGCTTCACGCATCTTGCCAAGGATGTGCATTCGACCTTCTCTGGCCTGCTCAAGTGCCTGCGCAAAGATCTCGCGCGACAATCCTGTAGCCTTAATATCCATCTGCATGGCTGTGATACCACGCGGCGTGCCAGCAACCTTGAAGTCCATATCGCCATTGTGGTCTTCCTCCCCGGCTATATCGGAGAGGACTGCGTAGTTATCACCTTCCTTCATCAATCCCATGGCAATACCTGCCACCGGAGAAGTGATAGGAACGCCAGCGTCCATGAGTGACAAAGTCGCGCCGCACACGGACGCCATGGACGACGAGCCGTTCGACTCGAAGATGTCAGAAACGACACGGACCACATAAGGAAACACTTCGTCGGGCGGCAACGTCGGCTGCACAGCGCGTTCGGCAAGCGCCCCATGACCAATTTCGCGTCGACCCGGGCCACGCAGAAACCGCGCCTCACCGACCGAGAACGGGGGGAAGTTGTAGTGCAACATAAACTTCTTCCACCACTCGCCACCGTAGTTTTCGACCTTCTTGTCGTCGGTTCCAGCCGTACCGAGGGTTGTGGTGACGAACGCCTGCGTCTCACCCCTCGTGAACAGCGCCGAACCATGCACGCGGGCAGCAACACCAACTTCACAGCTGATTGAACGTATCTCGTTAAACTCCCGCCCATCTGCCCGCACCTGCTCGTTGAGGACACCTGCCCGGGTGTATTTCTTGATCAGACCGTAGAATGCCTCTTTGTAATCATCTCTGTGTTCTACCTCATCTTCGTCAAGAGCATCGAGCATCTGCCCACGCAAATCATCCATAGCGTTGCGCTGTTCGATTTTGTCCTTAATGCCGAGGGTATCTTTGATCTTCTGAGCCACACGGTCTTCGACCTTATTGACAATCGTTTCGTCGATCTCTTGAATCTCAAACTCGCGCTTGACTGGCTGGAGCTGGTCATAGATCCGCTGCTGCAAGTCTATAAGCGACTCAATCGAGGGCTGGGCAAACTCAAGAGCGTCGAGGATGTTTTCCTCTGAAACTTCGTTGGCTCCCGCCTCCAGCATAACAACGGATTCTCTACGCGCCGCAAGGATGAGATCAAGGTCACTTTCAGCGAGCTGGCTACGCGTCGGGTTAATGACAAACCCCCCGTCAATCATGCCGATGCGAACCGCTGCAATTGGAATGGTGAACGGAATTGGCGAGCAATAGAGGGCTATGGACGCACCGGTGATGCTTAGCACGTCTGGGAGAATCTCAGGGTCAGCCGACAAAACATTTCCAATGACCTGAGTCTCGTGCCGGTATCCCTTCGGAAACAGAGGCCGGATTGGCCGATCGGTCATCCGCGAGGTGAGAATTTCAGCCTCCGTTGGACGGCCTTCACGCTTGAAGAAACCACCGGGAATCCGTCCACCGGCGAAGCTATTCTCGCGATACTCACACGTAAGGGGCAAAAACGGCATATCTTTGGGCTTCCGGTCACCGACAGCCGTAACCATGACGATTGTCTCACCATCGGACACCACCACTGCGCCATCCGCTTGACGGGCCATTTTGCCCATCTCTATTGTCAGCTCACGGCCACCTATCTCAACTGATTCGCGAATTACCATGTTCCCTTTTCTTCTCCTCGCCGCCACGCACCCCATGTGAGTGCCATTTGCTTTTTACACGCGATTTTTTCCACAGGATGATGGAATCCCAACCAGAGGGAGGAACAACTCTCGTGGAATGATTGTTGGTGGCGATATGTCGCCAGATTATCCCTTCGCCGCTTTCCCTAATGTCCGCTAGTCGATACCTACCTCGACTACTTAAACGCTCCGAATCGGTTATTTTCTCAAGCCAAGGCTCAAGATAATGGCCTGGTACCGATCGTTATCGATCTTACGCAAGTAATCGAGAAGCCGGCGCCGCTTGCCAACAAGCATCACCAAACCACGCTCCGTAGCATGGTCTTTCTTGTGTACTTTAAGGTGCTCCGTCAGATGCCGGATGCGCTTTGTCAGCAGTGCGATCTGAACCTCGGGCGAACCGGTGTCCGTATCGTGCTGCCCAAACTCCGCAATTGTTTCCTGTGCTGTAGCCATCACAAAAAAGGTGGAAAGAAATCAAGAAAACCACAGACAGCAGGCAGAGCAATTCCTCGCCTACCGGGGATTTGGAAGGTAACACGGGTTTTCAGGCATGTAAACCGCCACCACAGTGGCAGATTTATGTCCCGAGCACGCCCATGAACATACGCTCTATTGAAAGACGATCCGCGGTTGGATGAGGCCACCCAGAACCATCTCACCCGCAGCGATCATCGCCCCGTTAGCTTTTACGACGCGCACCCAGCCATCGCTACCATGCTGTCCGCTACTTGCGTCGTTTGACACTCCGGGACGGCGTTCGACGATCCAGGCTGCCTCTAGAATGTGGCCGTTGAGAATCGCTTCGGCACCTTCATCACCGACCACGGCTGCCGGCCAGTCGGGAACCATGTCTACAGCCGGTAAGATCCGCTTTTTGAGCGCTTCGGGAGTAGTTTCGGCAATCGTCGCCCAGTCCACAGCTTTCCGGAGACAAAACGACCCGCTTCGTGTGCGGCGAAGCCCCGCCAGGTGGGCCGGGCAACCTAAGACTTCCCCTAGATCACGCGCCAGCGTACGGACGTACGTCCCAGCCCCACAGTGGATCCTGATTTGGATGATGTCCTCGGTCAAATCGAGTAGTTCGGCGGAGCGGATCACTACGGTTACCGGTTCCGGCTGCACGTCCTCACCACGGCGAGCCCTGCGGTACGCGGGTTGGCCGCGAACTTTCTTTGCAGAATAGGCTGGTGGGGTTTGCTCGAACGTGCCGACAAACAGATCCAAAGCAGCCTGGACCTCCTCGGAGCTTAAAGGAGGTGGGATTACTGGATCGGCGAGCGGCTCACCTTCAGCATCATAGGTATCTGTGGCCCAACCCAGCTTGATGACACCCTCGTACACCTTGTCATGTCGCTGGAGAAACCTCGCCAAGCGGGTGGCAGAGCCTAGACACACTAGTAGTACCCCGGTGGCTTGGGGGTCGAGTGTCCCCGCATGGCCTGCTTTGCTCCCGAGGATCTGACGGAGACGGTCGACTACGTCATGCGAGGTCAACCCTGCCGGTTTATCAATCACCAGCAACCCAGTCGGTTGACACCCTTTGACATTTCTCATTCGTCGTTCTCGACAATGCCAAGAGCGCAATACACCGCTCTAAGAATCTCTCTGCGAGTGTTTGTCAGATCACCTAACACCATGCAGCCAGCAGCACGAGGGTGACCTCCACCCCCAAACGCCCCAGCAATCGCAGCGACATCAACTGATTCATCAGAGCGCAAACTGATTCGAAATTGTCCAAGCTCTACTTCTTTAAACAATAACGAGACTGAAACACCGTCAATTGCCTTACCGTGGTTGACGATACCTTCAGTGTCTGGTTTTCCAGGACTAGATTCCAGGGTAGCGTAATCCAGCACCATCGAGGCGACGCGTCCGCCCGCTTCTAATCGCAGATTTCCCAAACTAGCAGCAAGCAAGCGGACCTTGTCCACCGGAACATTTTCGTAGATCGCCTCAGCGACCGATGCCGGGTCCACCCCAAGCTCGACAAGCTCTCCACAGATCCGGAAGGCTTCAGCGTCTGTGTTCGAATAACGAAATGAACCCGTGTCGGTAAGGATCGCTACATAGAGATGCGTGGCAATTGCTGGTGTTATATCGACGCCGATTTCAGTCAATAGACGATAAACCATTACGCCAACCGCAGCCATCGACGGATCGACCCAGTTAACATCACCGAAGTCCGGATTGTTCGCATGGTGGTCTATGTTAACGATT
>Ga0209752_1000600_pt1 | contig 17475 bp, 13 predicted proteins | sample METZYME_3_250m_FD_187548 | JGI IMG/M metagenome (GOLD analysis project Ga0209752, IMG submission 187548) | Marine microbial communities from oxygen minimum zone in mesopelagic equatorial Pacific - METZYME_3_250m (SPAdes) (version 2) | ecosystem: Environmental > Aquatic > Marine > Oceanic...
ATCGTTACTCTGAGCTTCGGGGGCAGATGCCTGTAGATACCTTTTCAGACCCCAAGGTCGAGATGTCTCACATTGGTGGTTGATGGATCCAACAATCCGATATTCCGACAATGCAGTACCGTGTTTTAGGCGCAGGATTTGCATTACCTAGCCTTCTAGATATCTCTTATAACTTTCCTTCAGATCCAACTAAGCTTCTGAACAGCGATTGTTCTGATAGCCTTATTCGAGACTAATAGAAGATCCGTAAAGTGTGGTTTTGCCGAATAATTCACAGCGAAGCGTTTCCCTGAGATTGTAATAGCCTCGAGGGAATCAGCGAAAGCAGTTACTTGCTCTGCTCGCTAAGGAGTACTTAGCATAAAAAGCACCTTGCCCACACCGGCTGCAAAAGTGTAGTTTCTTGGTCCACGATTTCTGAATTCCAAAGAGTTTCGTATCTCTAATGACAAAAATCTCTGGTTAATTTGGAATGATAAAGGATACGTAATAAGACTTTATAATCAACCAAGAAACAGGATGTCTTCGTAATGGGGACTGGATTACAGACTCTAAATGTGGTGACGCTCAGAATGTTCTAGTATGCGATATTCATTATTCTCCATTGCACGCCATGCACTAAACAGCCACAAAGGCTGGACTGAAGCATGGAAGAAACCGCCATTACAAAGACAGTATGACGTCGTCATTATTGGTGGTGGTGGGCATGGTTTGGCGACTGCTTACTATCTTGCGAAATTAAATAACAATCTACGTGTGGCAGTATTAGAAAAAGGTTGGATAGGTGGTGGTAATACAGGGAGAAACACTACTGGCATAAGATCCAATTATTTTCTATCAGAGAATGCAAAATTTTATGACTACTCTTTGAAGCTATGGAAAAATCTAACTCAAGAACTAAATTTTAACTTGATGTTCTCCCAGCGTGGATGGGTCTCTCTTTGTCATAGTTCTAGTGATGTGGAAAGACTGGCCACTCGTTACAACGCCCTTCGATTGAATGACATAGATGGCGATGTGCTCACTCTTGACCAACTTAAGACTATGCTGCCTGATCTGAATTACTCACCAGACGCCCGATTTCCGATTTCGGGTGCAGTCATTCAGCGACGTGGCGGAGTTGCACGTCACGATGCTGTAGCATGGGGATTTGCGCGTGCGGCTAGTCGGCTCGGGGTGGATATTATCGAGAACTGCAAGGTGACAGATATCAATATTGATAAGAATAGTGTTACCAGCATACAGACGTCAAAAGGCCACGTTGCGTGCAAGAAGATTGGAATTTGTGTCGCTGGCCACTCGAGTGAAATTGCCCGGATGGTAGGACTAAAGCTGCCCATGGAGACTCATTTACTACAAGCTATGGTGACAGAACCTGTAAAACCATTCCTGGATACGGGTGTAGTATCTCCAGCTCTACACTGCTATATAAGCCAAACTGATAAAGGAGAAATCCTTATTGGCGGGGGAATCGATGGCTACAATTCCTATTCTCAGCGGGGTACTTGGCCAAAAATTGAGGAGATTGTCTCAGGTGCAATAAGCATGTTTCCTCGCCTACGGGGCCTAAAGTTGATGCGAACATGGGCTGGTATCATGGACATGACAATGGATGGAGCTCCCATAATAGGTCAGACTCCTATAAAGCATTTATATATTAATGGGGGTTGGTGTATCGGCGGATTCAAGGCCATACCTGGAGCCGCCCGGTGTTTTGCTAAAACCATAATAAACGATGAGCCACATCCGTTGACTGCACCATTTAGCCTAGATCGATTTCGTACCGGTCGGCTATTGAACGAATCTGGTGCTGGGAATTTGCCCCACAAACAATAGACAAATGCTACTGATTCCTTGTCCATTTTGTGGGCCACGTCCTGAAGACGAATTTGCATACGGTGGAGATGCAACTCTTGTCACTCCCGAAGAAGAAAACAACGTCGAAGCCATTGCAGACTATATATTTCTCCGGGACAACCCAAGGGGTTGGCACAAAGAATTCTGGACTCATCGGTATGGTTGCCGCCGTTGGATGATTGTTGAGAGGCACACAGTTACCCACAAAATTAAATCAGTGTCACTAGCTACATCAACCAGTCAGTAAGCTAGAAGTGACAACGCTAGGCGATTCAATGCGAGTGCCAGGCTTCGGACTTACCTCCAGCCATCAGAGAGTTAATTTTCTATTCGACGATCAGCTTTTACAGGGTATTGAAGGAGAAAGCTTAGCTGCTGCACTTCTCGCAAACGGGATTCGACTGGTCGGCAGAAGTTTCAAATACCATCGGCCACGTGGAATTATCGGCATAGGCTCGGAAGAACCAAATGCTCTCGTTACCATCGAACGGCCAACTGGAATTGAACCAAACACACGAGCAACAATGGTTCGTGTCTATGAGGGTTTGATCGTTAAATCACAGAATCGTTGGCCGTCGTTAGATTTTGATGTTGGAGCATTGATTAGTTGTTTTAGTCCATTAATGCCTGCTGGGTTCTACTACAAAACATTTATGAGTCCATCCATAGCTTGGCATTTTTACGAACGGCTAATTCGAAGAATGGCGGGACTAGGTAAAGTCCCTGAGCAACCAGATGAGGATGTTTCGACAAAAATTCACACACATTGTGATCTGTTAGTTGCTGGGGGGGGTGCCGCTGGGCTTGCCAGCGCCCTAGCAGCTGGACGGGCAGGTGCAAGAGTGGTTCTGGCTGATGAAAATCCATGGTTTGGAGTTGGTTTGCTTCACGAAAATCATACGATTGACGGTATTCAAGCATACGAATGGGCCAAACAAACGATAAATGAGTTAGCCTCGCTACCCAATGTTACCGTTGCCACTAACACCACAGTCATAGGTCGCTATGAGGACGGCTTCGTGACTATGATCGAAACGATGCGGGATGCACCCAGTCCTGCCGAAGACCGAATCCCTCGCTTTCGTTTCTGGAAAGTTCGGTCGAAAAGTATGATTATGGCTACTGGTGCGCTAGAACGGCCCCTTATATTTCCTAATAATGATCGGCCTGGCATCATGCTAGCAACCGCAGTATCGGGATACCTAAACAGATATGGGGTACTCACCGGCAAACGAATCATTATTTTCACGAACAATTCAATTGGACACCGTACTGCCAGTGCTATTTCAAGTGCCAAAGCAGAAGTGGTCACTATTATTGACAGCCGACCCGAAAGTTTTGGGCCTTGGGAACAAGAAAACGTAACCAAAGGAATTCCCATACGCTGGCAGTCGAAAGTATTGAATACAAGAGGTCGAAAACACATTAGTGGTGCTCTTGTAGGGTCAATTAATAGCCAACGTCAAGAATGGTTGGGCTGTGATGTACTAGCGATTAGTGGTGGATTCACTCCTACAATCAGTTTATATGGGCATACGGGTGGAAAACTGGGCTGGAAGGAAGGTCAGGGTACATTTGTTCCAGATTTGTCTGAAAATAATTTCACAGCAGTCGGGTTATGTAATCAAGATGAGACGCTCTATGCATCTCTAGCTAACGGCTACTCAGCTGGGCAGCGAGCAGCTTCTAACTTGGGTTATCGGTTTGATCAAGTGTGGTCACCAACGGTAATTGGAGATGATCTTCTGGCAACTTTCGATCCAATGTCTCCATCAATTCAGGACTCCCAATCAAGAAAGGCTTTTGTTGACTTTCAAAATGATGTCACAGCTGCGGACATGAGTCTTGCTGTACGAGAAGGATACCATTCAATTGAACATGTTAAACGGTATACCACGCTCGGAATGGGTACCGATCAGGGGAAACTAGGTAATTTAAATGGGATCGAGCTTATTGCGAATGCTCGGGGTGAGGCCGTACAGAAAGTGGGGACGACCCGATTCCGCCCGCCAATAATACCAACGTCAATGTCGGCTATTACCGGTGTGCTAGATGAACATCTTATTCATCCCATACGCCGCACTGCAGTTCACCAACTTCATGAAGAAGCTGGTGCGGAATGGGTAAACGCTGGGGCTTGGTTGCGACCACTATTCTACCGACGTCCGGGAGAAACCGACGTTGATGCCGTCAATAGAGAGGTCAAATTAGTCCGGAATAATGTTGGACTAGGTGATGTTGCAACACTGGGTAAATTTGAAATCTGGGGGCCCGATAGTATGGCTTTCCTAGAAAGAGTGTACATGAACAATTTTTCTAACCTTCCAATTGGTAAAGGCCGTTACGGTGTCATGCTACGTGAAGATGGCATGGTCTTCGATGATGGCGTTACAAGCCGGCTTGGCAAGCACCATTTTTTGATGAATACTTCGACGGGCAATACCGATAGTGTTTTCGAATGGATGACCCAACTGCTTGAGACTCGGTGGAATACGCTGAGGGTCGCTGTTATTCCAGTCACTGATCAATGGTTTGCAGCAGCACTTGTTGGCCCGAATGCTCGTAAGGTTCTAAATCGTGTGGTCGAGGATTTAGATGTATCCAATAGTGAATTTCCATTTATGGGCGTACGCTCATGCAAAGTAGCAGGAATTCCTGCTCGTATATTTCGAATTAGTTTTTCTGGTGAAATTTCCTACGAAATAAATGTTCCGAGTGACTATGGAGAATCCTTGTGGTTGTCATTGATTGAGGCCGGACAATCAGAACAATTAACACCCAATGGTGTTGAATCTATGGGTGTATTGCGAATAGAAAAAGGTCACTTTGTTGTTGGGCGGGAAGCCGATGGGCGTACTAGTCCATATGATGTTGGACTAAGCCGCATGATTAGTGCTCACAAATGGTTTGTCGGCAAAGAGGCGCTACGACTGCCGATCATGTCAGATACGAACCGCCGTCAGCTAGTAGGCATTGTTCCTATCAAAGTTGAAGAACGCTTACCTAATAGTGCGAATTTGGTATCAGCTAGCTCGCCAACAAGTGTGACGGGTTCACAAGGCTGGATAACTTCCCTCACGTACAGCCCCACATTAGGCCACGATATCGCACTGGCGTTACTTAATAATGGTCGTAGTCGTATTGGCGAAGAACTCGTAGCCTCGGCACCCATTGCGGATCATAGTATTGGAGTCCGAGTGGTTTCACCTCATTTTTTTGATCCTAAAGGTGAACGTCAAAATGCCTGAGATAGTGAAGATGCGACATAGTCTCGAGAATATATCAATCAGCGATTTAGTAGCAGCAGAAGAATCGAATGTCCAAATCACTCATAAGGCGTTTCTTTCGAAACTATTGATCAAAGGTATCCACTGGGATTCTGAAATCGAGACCGCTATCCAGGAAATATTTGGGGTATTCCCAGAAAGAGGCCGGGTTGTCTCGAACAATTCCTTGACCGCTATATCGTGGGGAGGAAATGAATATTTGATGACCAACATCAGTACTTCGTCTATCCAAAAAATCTTGGGTGATCATAAGCAATCTGAAGAAGATCGTGTTGTTATAGTTGATGTGTCCTCAGCCTACGAGTGTTTTTCAATATCTGGAACAGCAGCGATCGATTTGATCAAGACCTGTTGTTTCCTTGACGTCGACGATTCCAGCTTCACTAGTGACAGTGTAGCGACATGCCGTCTTGGGTCTTTTCGTGTCGTTATTCATCAAATTACTCAGGCCGTGTTATTCAATTTCTATGTTGAGCGAAGTCTAGCGATTCCATTTGTAAGATATTTAGCAGCGAATGGTTATCCCTTTAAAGTCTCTTACTCGAAATCCTAAATTCTCCACAACAAATAAAGGTCGTAACCTACAGCTGTGTAATTTGGTATTCACGGCGTTAGATAAGGGTAACCGAGTATCAACTCAATCTGAGTAAGCGGGCCGATCCTGACAGGCAGGACAGTTTGTATTCCTTGGTAGCGTAATGGTCTGCCATTCCATGGCAATGCCGTCGAGAACTAGCAATCGTCCACATAGGCCGCTACCGGTTTCGAGCAGTACGTTAAGAGTTTCAAGTGCTTGTGTTGCACCGACCACGCCAACAATTGGTGCGATGACGCCTTCCATGGCACAAGTCGCAGCTTCGATGCCGGTGTCGGGATAGAGGCACTGATAGCAAGGACTATTCGGATTCTTGGGAATAAAGGCCGATACCTGGCCTTCCCAGCGGATTGCTGCACCAGAGACGACAGGTGTTCCAGTCGCGAGGCTGACCCGATTGAGTTCGAATCTGGACGGGAAGTTGTCGGTACAGTCGACGACCACATCGGCCTGTTTGACCTGTTTATATAGCTCTTCATCGTCCAGCTCATAATTCAGTGCATCGATCGAGACAGCCGAATTTAGACGTAACAGGCTGTCACGAGCCGAAGTCGCTTTGAGCTCATTGATTGATGCCTGGGTATGGACAATCTGTCGTTGGAGATTCGACTCATCGACCCGATCATAGTCACTGATGACGAGATGACCGATACCAGCTGCCGTCAGATACATGGAAACCGGAGAGCCCAGACCGCCTATGCCAATAATTAGAACGCGAGCATCTAGCAATCGTTCTTGCCCGGTTTCTCCCACTTGCGGGAGTTTGATTTGCCTGATGTAGCGTTTAGTTTGCTCAGGATTCATGACCGCTTAGGCAAAATAGATTCCGAACTATCCCAGGCGCTGTTAAAGGAGTTGCCAATACTTACAGAGATCTTATCTCACCGGCCCATCTGGCGGACCACCCAATCCTGAAAGTAGCGTACGTTTTCTTCCCAGGTTGTTGAAAACTTGACATCATCTGCAATAGGAGATGAACGCGCTAGTTGCTGTAGTTCCATACAGCGATGGTCTTGCGACCGAATTCCTGTTCGCTCGTTGAGTGTTCGATTCTTACCGAGCCACCGTTCAAGCACTGCTTCTCTACCCTTGATGTGATCGGAATTACCCACTACGCCCGGGGCAAAGAACCAGGCCATGTTGACATGTGTCAGTCCAGGGCCAATCGGGGTATAAATTGCAGGTGCAAATGCTGATCGTCCGATAGTAGCGGTCACGTTAGGGAGAATAGCATTTGCCGTACTCGTTGGTCGTTCTGGATCCCATTTGGTTGGTAATGGCGGGAGTCCATTATCCAGTCCGGCATCTGCTCGCATTGGTCGTTTGCCGGTAGCCGTCAGCATCATAGTATTCGTTTTTGCAGTCATTGTGGTGTAGGGCTCGCCGGTATCCAGGTCAACCTCGTCTGACATTCGGTCGAATATTCCTTCGTGAACCCAGACATGATGATAGACCTCCCAGTTCTCCATAACGAGTTTCCAGTTAGCACGAAACTCCCAACTTGCTGTGTGCTCCATCTCTAGGCAGTCAAAATCATAGTGCTCCAATTCCTTATCCATCGGCCCAAGGTAGTCCTTTAATTCTGGTGCCTTACCATCCAAGTTCACGAACACGATGTGATTCCAGACTCCCGAACGTACCTGTACAAGGCCATTGTCACAGGCCTTAACGGGCTTTCGATCAGATTTAGGAGTGCCATCCCAGAACGGTGTTGCAATCAGCTTGCCATCAAGGTCGTAAGCCCACCCATGATATGGACACTTGAAGTTTTGTTGGCCACTGCAAGGTTTTTCCAGAACGATTGTGGCGCGGTGTCGACACACGTTGTGAAGTACATGGATCTGGCCTGAACTGTCTCGGCTCAGGATCATCGGCAAACCTAATACGGTTAGGGGAATAGCATCGCCAGGTTCAGGCACTTGGGAATCGAAAGCGATACCCATCCAAGTAGACGGGAAAAGAGACTCCTGCTCAGCTGCAAAAAATTCTTCACTTGTGTATATCGCAGCAGGTAAGCCACGTGCGTCATCAAGAACGGGGTTTCGAAGCCCTTTGAGTACATCGTCGGTTAATAAATTATCAATATTGACAGACATATTTTCCCCTCTTTCGATTAGGCTAAAACATTACCCACACGTAACCAGTACTGCCTGACTAGAATTTCTGTAGACTGTAATCGATGATTCTCTATGATGCCATGTAGTCTATAGCGATTTGGGTCACTTCGGGGGTTGATCTATAGCCCCAGGACGTGCTCATAATATTCTCTTCTCAGAGCGGCTTATTCCGTAATAGTCTTCTAATTCGGATCATCATTTAGGTATGAACATTGCAGCAACTTGGATGGGGAAAACTTAGATGTCGAGTGCATTAAAGTCTGCGAACCGACTCTGGCAGTCACCCGCGTCTGGCGCTCTTCAATACGCCTTGGTAATGGCCGGGCTAGTATGGCTGACGATCGAGGGCGCTGCAGGTATGGGGTACAACTGGCAGTGGTACCAGATTCCGAGATACTTCTATCGGGTCATTGATGAGGAATTAATTTGGGGTCCTCTTGCAACGGGGTTGGTAATAACGATAGAAATTTCACTGTATTCAATGCTTTTGACATTGGCACTTGGTCTGCTTACGGCCTTACTTCGAATGTCGAATTCTCTGTCAGGCCAAGTTCTCGCCCGGGTGTATTTGGAGACCATTCGCAATACTCCGATGCTGGTACAGATCTACGTGTTCTATTTTGTAATTGCACCAGTAGTAGGAATTGATCGATTCTGGACGGGCGTGTTGTGTTTAGGCCTATTCGAGGGGTCGTTTGCTTCTGAGATTATTCGTGCGGGCATTAATTCGGTACCCCGAGGGCAATGGGAGGCAGCTTCCAGTGTTGGATTATCTCGGTTTGCTTCCTACAGGTATGTAGTATTACCGCAAGCGATCCCACTTATGTTACCGCCGATGACCGGGGTGTTAATTAATTTAATTAAACATTCATCAATTGTGAGCGTCATAGCGGTTTTCGAATTAACTACGGAAGGCCGGAATATCATTGCAGATACTTATATGGCATTTGAAGTATGGTTAACGGTCGCTGGAATTTACCTTGTATTGACTGTTAGTCTTTCCATTTTCGTAGGCTATCTAGAGCGTCGACTGCGGCAACCGACCTGACGTTTGGAAACAAAAAATTAGTTAGAAAAATCGGCAATATTTTTGGTCATGAATAGAACAAACAAGCTTCGCTTTAACCTACTGGATTTGGTAATTTTTGCGGTCGTTCTAGCATTTTCGGTCTACCTCTATTACCGCGTAAACCGAGTGCTGGCCTACAACTGGGATTGGAGCATAGTCCCAATGTATCTATTTCGAAAGGACGATGAGACTGGTGGGTGGGTTGCTAATCTTCTGTTGTTGGGCTTGTATACAACTATAAAACTGGCACTCTGGAGTATCGTATTTTCTGCATTGATCGGTGGGCTTATGGGAATTCTTAGAACCAGTAAGCGTGTATTTCCCAGAATGTTAAGCCGGACCTATGTTGAACTGATAAGGAATATACCGCCGCTGGTGTTCATTTTTGTGTTTTTTTTCTTTATCGCAGGAATGTTGATGCCTCTGTTTGGCATTGAAGAATTTGTGAGAAATGCATCACCCAGAACTCTGAAAATCATTGGCTGGCTCGCGACAGACCCGAAATTGTTAACCAATTTTATCGCGGGTGTGATTTGTCTTTCTCTTTTTGCTGGAGCCTATGTCACTGAGATTGTCCGGGCCGGTATTCAGTCGATTCCCAAGGCGCAATACGAAGCAGGAGAAAGCATGGGGCTTTCTAAATGGCAGATCATGCGCTACATCGTACTTCCCCAGGCCTTGGCGCGTGTTATACCTCCGCTGGCTGGTCAGTTCATTATCCTGATTAAAGATTCATCATTAGTGTCATTGATCTCAATTCAAGAGTTGACTTTTATTGCGATGGAGGTTGCAAACTCGTCGGGGCGGTTATTCGAGGTGTGGATCTTTGTAGGTGTGCTCTACTTTGTGATCTGTTATGGACTTGCTAAGGTTTTTGGAAGACTTGAAAAACGATCCGAATCGTATCGATAATGTGATTCAATTTTCTATGTGGATGCATACAAAAAGGCCGGTCAATCGAGATTGACCGGCCTTCAAAACTTAATTAGATATAGCTCTGTAATTTAGTCTGGCAATTGGTCAGCCCACTCTCGGGTTGTAAACCAGTAAGCGTGCCGTTCCTGCAGCCAACCGCTCGCTTTGACATTATCAATCCAGTTGTTGAACCAGTTAAGTATGTCTGGGTCACCTTTTCGAACAGCAAAAGCTTCTCGCGTGGGTGACATTAGCGTTTTGTCTACGACAAAGAGCTTGCCAGGACGTTTTTCGATATCGTAGGCGGCTTTTGGTGGGGTCGAAGTTGTTGCGTCGACTTTTCCATTAGCGGTTTCCTGGATGCCCATCGTGCCATCATCAAAATAGATTAACTTCGCCTTGGGAAAGTTCTTTTGCGCAGCAATCGCACCGGTTGAAGCGCGTCTCGTTGCGATAGTGATATCAGAAGAGTTGTAGTCTTCCAGTGTTTTTAGGTCTTTCTTTTGTGCCATCGCGGTGCTACCCACAAGGATGTAACCAGTGTTTGCGTATGGGTGCGTAAAGTTGACCGTCAAGTTGCGTTTCATTGTGATGGACATACCACTGATGATGGCGTCGAATTTACCGGCAAGCAGGGCGGGTATGATTCCATCCCAGGCGGTGGGTATATGTTCGATTTCGACACCCATATCGGCGGCAACTCTCTTGCCCACGTCAATTTCAAACCCAATTAGGTCGCCCTTTTTGTCCCGCATTGCCCAAGGTACAAATGTTGAAAGACCAATACGCAGCGTGCCACGTTTTTTGATTTCTTCCAGTGCACTGTCTGAAGACAATGATTGGCGCGCGCTGTCGGCCAAAGCAACATTTGTCGCACCGACCATCATGCCAACTGTAATCAACGCACCGACTAGCATTTTAAGTAGTTTCAAAATTTTCTCCTCCTTGTAACTTAACTAGTGACTTAGTACGGACCTATCATTGATATCTAACTTATTGATTAATTATCAAGAAACAGACCCTATTTACTGATTGATCCGAATGAGACTGGATCAACGCCAAGGTTACTGGCGGCGGTGAAGAATTACAAGTAGCGCGGCTGGGTTTAGACTGAGACATATTCAGACCTTTAAAGCATGACTTAGGCTATTCAGTGCTATAAGGTTAATAATTGTTACACCATAATTAAGTGGTAAACGGGTGAGCGAGTATGGTTGATCGACGAAAAGATCGTGCGATGGGGGCAATTATCGGTAGCCTGATCGGAGACTCGATCGGAATGGGGTGTCATTGGTACTACAACCCTGAAGAGCAGGAACGAGATTGCGGAGTCTGGATATCATACTATCAGGATCCGAGTCCTACGCGACAAGATACCTGGGGAAAAGTCTCGAAACTTCGTTACGACCTGGGGTTGAGATCAGGGGATGTGTCGCAGACAGGCGAATTCTCTGTGATGTTGATTGAGTCGCTCTTTGAGAACGGGGGTGTTTATAAGCAAAGTGACTTCACCGACCGTGTAAACCAGCTCCTAAAACAAATAGATGGGACTTCACTGTCAGGGCGATTTACAGATAGAGCGATTCGGGATTTATGGAAAAACAGACACGCGGGTATTTCATGGGGTGAGGCAGGGAGTGATACAGACACAGCCGAAGCTGCAATTCGGGCGATCAACTTAGTTGCAAGAAAAACTGATAGTCAACAGCAGCTTGCTGCTGAGGTGTATGAAAATATTGTCTTGACACACAATAATTCTTATGTCGCAGGGCAGTCATTCACCTATGCTCTCGCAGTGGCTGCGTTGATAGAGGGGGTGCCACTTTCGGATATTCGTGCCCATATGTCACACCTCGGCGATGATAAATATATCTGCGATCGTACTGTGTCCCCCGATATAAGGTTCCAGATCGGAAACGAAGCTGCGCAGATGGGTGCAAATCAAGAACTCGGTTTAGATCCAGTCGTGGTCTGTCGACTTTTTGGAATGAACTGTACGTTGGGATTTATGCTGCCAGCGGCTTATTTCTTGATTCATCGTTATCCCGCAGATTTTGAGATGGCCGTACTGACTGCCGTGAATGCGGGGGGTAACAACATGGCGCGGGCCGCATTAGTGGGTGGATTGTCGGGTGCATTAGTTGGCCTTAGTGGAATTCCGAGGAGATTCGTAGATGGTCTCAAGAATTCTGAACACTACCTGAAGATGGCAGATGTTGTTGCGAATTAGTCGGTGCCAGAAGACATTTTTTCGAACCTTTAAGAACTGTCTAGACGGCGAATGATGCCTTGTTGTTAATGCTTTGTTAGGTCTTGTTTTACTTTGCCTAGCCTTCTCAACAAACTGGCTGAATTTGGAACTAGATCGTAGTCAACGCATCGGCTGATATCTTCTTCCAGTGTATCCCATTGAATTGCATGCAGCTGCAAACTAGAAAAGGCTGACATAACTTTTTTGTCACCCATTTGTAGGATTGGGTTACAGGTTCTATCCGCAAACGCAATCCTTACACAGGTATCCGGTTCGAGCATGTAGTCTAGAAATGGTTCAGCCCAAGGCGATGTGTGTGCATGGTCAAGCACACAGGTGACCTCGGTAAATACGATACCACCCCGTCCGTTAATTGGACCCCGAGCAGGGGTGATTGCAGTCACCTGATAATTTCCATCGAGACGGGCTGGTGAGGCAGTGTAAGTTCCACCGCTGAGATAAAAATCAATTCTGTTATCAATGAGAGCGTGGTTAAGTACGCTGTGGTCATTCGTTACTATTGCTGCGTTTCGAAACCACCTTCGGGCAGTTTGCTCAAATTGATCTTCTTCATCTCGACTAAGGAGATTGAACGGGTTAAGCTCAGCAGCAATACAGATATGGAATAGATTGAAATCGTCGTACAGTAATATGCCGTAGCGCTTGTATAGATCTGGGTCGTCGGCAAGGTGAAACCCTTCATCTACGGCGAGGTCGTGTGAGATCTTGTCAGAATTAACGACTAGGTTGAATGCGCCGAATCTTTGGCAGATTCCGATTTTGTTTTGACCATCTGCGGACCAACTCCACCGATCGAGATGAGTCAGTGTCGGAATTGTTCTCGCCTCTTCGAGTTCAAATCTATGTTTATCGAGTGTGCGCACAAGGCAATTTGGGTAGAGATGTTTCTGGACCCACGCATTATTGATATTGAGTACATCGAATTCTGTTTCGAGCGATGAGGATGAAACCCGCAGTGCAGCGAGTGAATCTGAGATCAGTGATTCGGTTTCGACGTTGATGTCATGTCTGGATTGAAATGGATCTAATACCGAAGCACTGTCGTACCCCTCCCAGCAAAATATTCTCAGATCTGTGCGCTGGTTGGGCACGGTCAGCTATTAATCCAATAATCCCTGTGAGTTCTAATGTGAGAGGATCTGGCTCAGAAATAGGGAGGTTCTGTCGCTTTTAGGTGCGGTGAAGAAGTCGCTGGGTGGTGCAACCTCAACAATTTCACCAAAGTCCATAAAAACCATAGTATCAGCCACGGTTTTAGCAAAGCCCATCTCGTGAGTCACGACAACCATAGTCATGCCTTCGTGCGCCAGTTCGACCATTACATCGAGTACTTCTTTGATCATTTCTGGATCTAGAGCAGAGGTTGGTTCATCAAACAGCATAATTTTGGGCCGCATGCATAAACTTCTTGCAATCGCGACCCGCTGCTGCTGCCCACCCGACAGTTGGCTGGGATATTTGTTGGCCTGTTCTGGAATCTGAACCCGTTCCAAATATTGTAGTGCAATGTCGTTTGCTTCTTTGCTGGATAATCGGCGAGCTTTCATTGGTGCCAGCGTTAAGTTTTCGAGTACTGTTAAATGGGGGAAGAGATTAAATTGTTGGAATACCATTCCAACTTCACGGCGGATTGTTAGCACATTGTTCATATCTTCCGTAAGTTCAATGCCATCTACCATAATCCGACCGGCATCATGTGATTCGATGTGGTTGATACAGCGGATCATGGTTGATTTGCCTGATCCAGATGGTCCGCACACGACGACTTTTTCACCTACATCGACGCTTAAATTAATATTCTTGAGCGCTTGAAAGTCACCAAAGAATTTGTCGACATTTTCTAGCTCAATGATTGGTTGGACAGGGGAATCACTCATAGTTGGTCCACTCTATAAAGTACTTGATAAAATTGATTGGTCACACTTACTACAGGAGTTTGCGGGCGAGATAATGGTAGAAGTCCCAGACATTGCCTTCATAGTTGGCTGGGGCAAGCGGCGCTGTGCCGAGATACAGAGATTGTAGCCCCCGTTGTAGACGATCTAGTTGATTATTGTCTTCAGCCATTGTTTGTTCAAATAAGTCTACAGCATTTTTGAAATCATGCTCCGAAATGTTAGGATCAGAGAAAGCTAGACCGCGTTGCACTCGAACCGTACCTGCAGACTCTGGCTGTAAATATAAATAGGACATCTTATGTCCGGCAAGTCCCGCTACGTGAAGAGGCGGAACCGCAAACATGACTGACCGTTGTTGTTCTTCATCTGTCAAATCAGGATGGTATTTCCCTCGTCGCGGTAGATCGGTTGGAAAGACCGAAAAATATCCAAAGTAACCTTCGCCGGCCGGAAAGTGGGAACATAATCGCGTTGGGGTAATAGGATGTAGCGTTTTTCGATGTACTGTTGAAAGATGATAACCCTCCATGAAATTCTCGGTCAGACATTTCCAATTGGTATCCCAGATACTTGTTTCAGCATGGAGTTCAACCATGTCATCCATGTGGTAGTGCTGGGTTAATTTGCTCAAACCGTCCAATTGTGGTGAGAGTGGGTCTGCAGTGCCATCTAAATTAACGTAGATAAACCCTCCCCATACCTCGCTGGAAAATGTTGGCAACCGACAATTGTGTTGATCAAAATCAGGTCTATTCGGCAATAGGGGTGCGCGGCGTAATTGACCGTCGAGATTGTAGGTCCAGGCGTGATAGGGACATACAAAACTTTTGGTATTGCCGTTGCCTTCAGCCAATACAGTGCCTCTATGCCGGCAGACATTGGATAACACTGCAATTTCATCTGGCTTTGTTCGAACCACAATCAATGGTTCATTTATCGTGGTGGTTGTGAAATAGTCGCCGGGCCTTGGGATTTGCTGGACTCGACCTAAACAGATCCATTGACTACGAAAGAGTCGTTCTTTTTCTTGTTCGAACTGTGTTTCCGACGTATAGAATTCTGGCGGCATGGTTCGCGCCTCATCATAGTTCATGGACAAGTATGTCCTTAGGCACTCAGTGACTGTTTCCATATGTGCCTCGTTCATCGATTCCTCCAAACTATAAAAACCAGAGATAGAGTAGATATACTAGATTCAATAGTAAAATCGGCATATAGATTCGACAAGTGTTGTCGACTCCGTGCTGTAGGTCAAATGCAACGGATTACCCACAACAATGGGCCAATCTATGTTTGCACAAACGGACAGTTAGCCCCTAGAAAATTGATTGTAGAACCCAACGATCGACCGGAGGATAACTTTGGATTCACCTAAACCGAGCCCTTTTAGTGGTTATTACCGGACTGCACAGCTGTCTGACGATCAAGAGTTGACTCGTGTAGGGGTCGGTACCCCATGCGGGGAATACATGCGGCGATTCTGGTGGCCTGTTGCGATGGTTGAACAGATCACAGACCTGCCCTTGTTAATCAAGGTGCTTGGCGAAGAACTCGTCCTTTTTCGAGACCTGTCAGGGTGCCTTGGGTTATTGCACAAACACTGTAGCCACCGTCGTGCCTCGCTAGAGTATGGAATTCCAGCTGAGCATGGTATTCGCTGCTGTTACCATGGCTGGCTGTTTGACATAGACGGAAAAATTCTCGAGGTGCCCGGTGAGCCTGAGAACAGCACAATTCCTGAGCGTGTCTGTCATGGAGCCTATCCGGTAATAGAACACAACGGGTTGGTGTTTGCCTATTTGGGGCCCCCGGAACTGAAACCGCCTTTCCTGCATTTCGACACCATGAGCATTGCTGACCACGACATGGTGCCTTACGTGATTGACTACCCGTGTAATTGGCTGCAAGTTGCTGAAAATCCCATGGATCCATTTCATAGCGTATTTCTGCACACACGAACAACGCGGGCACACTTTAATCCTGCTTGGGGAGCGTTGCCAATCGTTGAGTGGCACTCGATGAATGACGACATTGGCATTTTTCTGACCAATGCTAGGCGTTGGAAAGACTATATGTGGGTGCGCACAGCCGAAGTTTTCCTACCTGCCACGGCGCAACCCCCTGATATTTACCAGAATCCAGATCGGGAGAAGTTTTTTCCAAGAGTCGGTATTACCAAGTGGACGTTGCCGGTAGACGATACGCACTGCAAGATCATTGCCTGGCGCCATTATGGGAAGGATCTTGATCTGGAGGGAAAGGGGAATCGAAATAATGTTGGTTTGAATAAAGTCGATTTTGTCGGGCAGACGGGTATTGAACGGAGTTATGAAGAAGGACAGAGAATGCCTAGTGATTACGAGGCCCAGATTTCGCAGGGGTCAATAACGCAGCATGATGGTGAGCATCGGGGTAATACAGATGGTGGAATTGCTCGTTATCGTCGGATGCTCAGGCAGGCAATAAGACAGCTCCAGGATGGAGTAGAACCATCGCGACCGCAAATTAATGCTGACGGACATATTCCTACCATGGCCGGTGATGTGATTGTTCACTGTCCAGATAAGAGGGCCGAGGACTCAGATTGGCAGAAAAAGTTCGCTAATCTGGTCGGTCAGATTGTGTCTGAGACCAAATTTCTTTCGGCGAATGAACGCAGCCACGAGATAGAACTCAGAGTTAAGTCTATTCTTACTGCTGGTGACCGCTAGCACCAATGTCGCCTTGCTTGTGCCCGAACAGCGGCGATTATGCGACCACTCGGCAACCAGGACACTTGTGAAGTGATCGTGGAATTACGCTACGCTCAGTATGCCGAGCACTGGCGCTCTGGGCAATCGGAGCCTGAAACCTTACCCCGTTGCTGCGAACATGAACAATGCGGTACGGATCAATGCTGAAGAGCATAAATACTGGAACTCAGATTCTGTAGACTATTGGGTCAGTCAGAAACCGGGACGCCGAGTTACTGGATAAAGTTAAGCGCCCTATGATTCAGGGTCTTGAAACTTACCGACAGGAATCGGGGGTTTACACGAATAGCACCTGTTGGCTGGTGCACGCCGGTGCATAATAGATGTGTTGTGGTCCGAGGTGTCTAAAAGCTTAGGATTTAATGCCAGTGAACGGGGCGAGGATAAATTAATGCGTTTTGCAGTCTTTGGAGCCGGTGGACTTGGCGCCTATTACGGTGCGCGTCTGGTAGACGCGGGCTACGAGGTATCGTTCATCGCCCGGGGGCCGCATCTTGAAGCCATGCAGAAAAACGGGCTCAAGGTCATTAGCCCGGTCGGTGATGTGCACCTGGAGAAACCACGGGTTACTGATCAGCCTGCTGACATTGGTGAAGTTGATGTGGTGATTATCGCCGTCAAGAGCTGGCACGTCGCCGAAATCATTCCGGTTCTGGGGCCCCTGCTGGGTGACGCGACCGTGATGTTGCCGTTTTTGAATGGTGTTGATGCG
>Ga0209752_1000608_pt1 | contig 17373 bp, 17 predicted proteins | sample METZYME_3_250m_FD_187548 | JGI IMG/M metagenome (GOLD analysis project Ga0209752, IMG submission 187548) | Marine microbial communities from oxygen minimum zone in mesopelagic equatorial Pacific - METZYME_3_250m (SPAdes) (version 2) | ecosystem: Environmental > Aquatic > Marine > Oceanic...
AATACCTAAAGAACCCGCCCCTAATGGGTTAACGCCTCTAAAGCATCACCCTTCACAAGCGCCTCGAAGACTTCCTGTGCAGTCGCCATTGCCCAGTACAAACCCCGCCGATGTTCAATCGAACATTGGGCGCGCCTGGCATGTTTGAATTCTCAATAGAGAATTACATATCAAGGAGCCAGAATGATTTACGAAGTCCGTACCTACGTATTGACGCCGGAATCGGTACCCGAGTTCGAGGAGAACTTTGCCAACTCTCTTCCTCACCGAGAAAAATATTCGCGGTTGGCCGCATTCTGGCACACAGAAGTGGGGCCGCTAAACCAAGTCATTCACGTCTGGCCCTACGATTCCCATGAAGACCGCATTCGTATTCGCGCCGAAGCAGGCAAAGACCCACACTGGCCGCCCCCTTATGACCCGGATATATTCGTCAGTATGGCGTCAGAAATCTTCATGCCCGCGCCTTTTATGAGGCCAATGGGCGGGGGTCAGACCTTGGGAAATATCTACGAAATGCGTACCTACACGCTCAAACCCGGGACACTACCAGAAATACTGAAGCGCTGGGGAGCCTCTGTCCCTCACCGTGAAAAATATTCCCCGATGGCTGCCGCTATGTATACCGAGCTTGACGGCCTGAACAAATGGGTGCATATCTGGCCCTATAAGGACATGCAAGAGCGGGACCAGATTAGGGCAGAAGCCTTGGAAAGCCCTCATTGGCCGCCCGGCACAGGGAAATATTTGGTCAGTATGGAGAACAAGATAATGGTGCCCTCTTCATTTTCACCAATGCGCTAGCAAAGACACCCTGGAGCTTATCGTACGCCAAACTGTTGCGCTGTATCGAGGATGGAGCGGTAAGGCCGTTTCTGGCGGCAGGTTATCCGCTAGCCGAACCTCCGAGGCGCAGGGCGCCTTCATTGCCAAGGCGCATACTGGGAACGTAGCGGTATGCCCATGACGATCTCCAGCATTGCCATCAGCCATCAATAGGTGAGTTTGATTTTGCTATTGCGCGATACAAACGATGATGACAAGACCGGGACAGCCTAAAAATAATGCCTGGATACCATCTCTGCTACGCACGCCGGCTTTTCTTGTCCATCTATCTCTATAGTGACTTCCTCTGTTAGTTGGAAACACTCTTCGTTGATCTTATCGACGCCTGTCAACTTACTGCGCGTCCGAACCTTGGAACCGGCGGTCACTGGATTTGGAAAACGAACCCGGTTCAGTCCGTAGTTGACCGACAGTTTTATACCCGGATAGGAGGGCTGGCTGGCATCCACGACACCGCTCAAATGGGGGATCAAGGACAAGGTCAGAAATCCGTGAGCAACGGTGCTTCCGAATGGTGATTCCTTCGATGCACGGTCCTCATCGATGTGAATCCACTGATGATCTTTAGTCACGTCGGCGAACCCATTGATCATCTTCTGGTCAACGTGTAGCCAATCGCTCAAATGGATTTCCTCCCCAAGCTTACCGGTAATTTCTTCTATCAACTCGTCTACGGCCATCTCGCCTCCACGGTCAAAAACGTTTAGCTGGCATTCTACAGACTTTTAGCCATTTCGGTTCCAGGCTAGCAGTACTTTAGATCATTTCTTCGCACTTGAGCTTTCACGGCGCGAGGCAAGCCTTCACGACTATGGCGTTGCAAGCAGGCATGAACCCGAAGATTGTGTCGGAAACCTTGGGCGATTCCAGCATAACCATGACCTTGGATACCTATTCCCACGTCTTGCCCAACATGCAGGATGAGTTGGCCATAGCGGTGGAGAGCCTACTGAAGCGCAGTTAGTCGACGTATCCTAAAACCTTTGGTCTACGTTTCGCAATGCGGCCAAAAAAGAAAGCCCCGCAGATTTCGGTCTGCGGGGTCTTTTTATGCCTGAAACTGGCGGAGGGAGTGGGATTCGAACCCACGATAGAGTTGCCCCTATAACGGTTTTCAAGACCGTCGCTTTCGTCCACTCAGCCATCCCTCCGTATGGTGGCCAACCCGAACATTATAGGCATGAAAACGCCCTCTGACCAGAAATCAGAGGGCTTTCTTTTTTGTCCGTTTTGCCCGACACAGACCAATTACAGACCAAAGGGTTCTACATTTCAACTAAAAAGGTCAATTTTTTGTTACTGGGCCAAAATCGTTAGGTGCTTCGTCGCCTTTGGAAAATAGCACCCTGAACCATCCTTTCGTTAAGCGCGGACTTTGGTATGGCAACCAGTAGTCTAGCCATATACTGTAACCACTACTGGGCTGGCTTTAAAGGTCTCTGAAAACGCAGCCCGGAAGCTCGGATAAAACGGGCGGGTCGGAGAGCTCTGCACAAGCTGCCGCCACGCTTGTTTCAGCTTGACACCCCTCTAGGGCGATGCTAGAATCAGGCACGATTTGAGGGCGGAATTTTATGTAATTTTGCACCCCGTTTCCAATCGTTTTCTCCCCTGAAAAAACTGCGATTATTTTTGCGAAAACCGCCTCGGCGAACCGCCCGCATACCCTGAAGGAAGGTGGATCCATGCCCCCAGAAATCATCAAAGGACTCAAGGACGTCTATTTCGACACGACCGAGTCCAGTTTCATAGACGGCATAGAAGGCAAGCTCCTCTACCGCGGTTACAACATCCACGACCTGGCCGAGAAGTCGACCTTCGAGGAAGTGGTCTATCTCCTTCTCTACGGCGACCTCCCCAACAAGAAACAGCTCGCCGATTTCGACGCCGAATTGAGGGCCAACCGGATCATCCCCAACGAGGTGATCCAAGTCTTGGACCTGGTCAAGGCCAGTCATCCCATGGATGCGCTCAGGACTGGCATCTCCGCCCTCAGCGCCTTCGACCCCGAAGTGACCGACAACTCGGTGGAGGCCACCATCCGCAAGGGCATCCGCCTCACGGCTATGGGTCCGACCATCGCCGCCGCCCACCACCGCCTGAGGCAGGGTCTGGAGCCGGTGGCGCCCAACCCGGCCCTGAACCATGCCGGGAACTTCCTATACATGCTCTTTGACGAGGTTCCAGACCAGGAGACCACCGACCTGCTGGACGTGGACTTCATCCTCCACGCGGAGCATGGGCCCAACGCCTCGGCGTTCGCCGCCAGAGTGACCGCCTCCACCGTCTCAGACCTGCACTCAGCCGTAACCACCGGCGTGGGCACCCTGAAGGGCCCCGCACACGGTGGCGCTGCCGAAGAGGTCATGAAGATGGCCCTGGACATCGGCAACCCAGAGAATGCTGCCGAGTACGCCAGCAACCTTCTGGACAATGGCGACCGCATAATGGGGTTTGGCCACAGAGTCTACCGTGCTGAAGACCCTCGCGCCCGTCACCTTCGGGACCGCTCGAAAGTTCTTGGCGAGAAAAGCGGCCACCCGGAGTGGTTCCAGATTCTCCAACATCTGGAAGAAGAGACCATGCAGCCCTACCGGGCCAAAGGGATCTGCGTCAACGTGGATTTTTTCGCCGGGTCGATCTACTACCTACTGGGGATTCCGGATGACTTGTTCATCTCCATCTTCGCGCTGGGCCGCATTCCCGGATGGACTCTGCAGTGCGTGGAGCAGTACAAGGACAACATGCTGCTCCGGCCACTCACCGAGTACATCGGAGAGATGGACCTGGAGTACACATCGATAGACGATCGGTCCTAGATCGTCCGTACCTGTCAAGCAATTAGCAAAAGGGGCCGTGTCGGCCCCTTTTGTTTTGGCCCTGCGATCGAAGATGAATCAATAATCTATGAGTGCAGAATCTGAAGTAAGGCGGCGGATTCAAGAACGCGGAGAACACGGCAAGATAACCTTTGCCGAGTTCATGGAGGTCGCCCTTTATTGGCCCCACGGCGGCTATTACACCTCAAGGGAACCCATCGGAGCCCACGGCGACTACTACACCAGCCCAGCGGTGCATCCGTCCTTTGGAGCGCTTTTAGCAGTCCAGCTCTTTCAGATGTGGCGCGAGATGGGCCGTCCTTCCGCTTTCACAGTGCTCGAGTTAGGCGCGGGCAGCGGACTTCTTTGCCAGGACATCTGCTCTTATGCCGCAGGGCTTCCCGATGAATTCGACGAGGCATTGCACTATGTCTGCTTGGACCGCCGGGCCACCTTCCCGGTTGTGTCCGGGACACCAGGAACGAGCCGGGTTGTGGCGGATGGATTGCCCTTCAAAGGTCTGACGGGCTGCGTCCTGTCCAACGAATACCTGGACGCCTTTCCAGTACACCAAGTCGTCATGACCGACAATGGCCTGAAAGAGGTTCATGTGGGCCTATCCGGTGATGAGTTGGTGGAACTGCACGGCGAGCCCTCTCGACCGGGTCTGGTTGGGCGCTTGGATGACCTCGGAATAGGACTTGTTCCGGGCCAGACCGCCGAGATCAACCTGGAGCTGGAACCACGGTTCGTTGAGATCGCTGCGGCGTTGGAGCGCGGGTTCGTCCTGACCATCGACTACGGCCGCACCGCTCAAGACCTCTATGACCCTGAAGCTCGGCCCCGGGGCACCCTGGTCACTTACCATCAGCACGTACAGACTGACGCACCGCTGACCCTGCTTGGCCGCCAAGACATCACCGCCCAGGTGGACTTCACCTCGGCGGCCAGAATTGGCAAAAAGGCCGGGTTGAAGACACTAGGGCTGGTCACGCAGCGGGACTTCTTGTCCAACCTGGGACTGAACCAGCTACAGAAGAGCCTGGCAGACCAGAATCTCACTCCACTGCAGATGCAGGCCAACCGCGCCGGGATAAAAGAATTGGTCCGACCGGGTGGACTGGGTGAATTCAAGGTGCTCGTACAGGGAAAGAACGTTGGCAGTCCGACGTTGCGGGAGCTGAGCCGTTCCAAGGAATCTTTCGCCCTCGTCGAAAGCCTTCCGGTCCCGCTGTTGACCAAACACCACCTGTCCATGCCAAGCGGCAGAAACCGTGGGGCCGAGACAGAATTCGAGGCTTTCTGGCCGACCTAGTGCTTAATCCCCAAAAAACCCTGCCAAAATCATTCGTTCGTCCTGAGCCCGTCGAAGGATGCGCACAAATCATGCCAATATTGTAGCTGACTGCCCAACGGCGGTGGTTCGACAGGCCAACAAAGAGCGAGCGCGGACAGGCTATCCCTCCGAAGGCACCAGGTCGATCTGTCCGGCCACGGGTTTCATGCTCTCTACGATGAACATGATGTGTTCGTCCAGGTCTATACCCAACTCATCAGCACCCTTTTGGATGTCGTCCCGGTTGACGTCCTTGGCGAAGTTCTTGTCCTTCAACTTACGGCGCACAGACTTAGGCGTCACGTCGTCCAGGGACTTGGATGGGCGTACGAGACCCACGGCCCGGATGAAGCCGGACAGTTCGTCTACGGCGAAGAGGGTGTGTTCCATCTGGGACTCGCGAGGGATGCCGGTGTGCTCCCCGTGGGTCAGAACAGCCCTAATGATGTCCTCGGGGTAGCCATGGTCTCTGAGTATCTGGGCCCCGTAGGTCGGATGGTCTTCGGGAGTGGGGCAGATCTCCCAGTCAAAGTCGTGGAGCAATCCGGCGATAGCCCACCGCTCTTCATTACCGCCAAATTTCCGGGCGTAACCCCGCATGGAAGCCTCAACGGCCCACAGATGCTTCATCAGCATTCCCGTCTTGACGTGTGTTTGCAGAAATTCTAGGGTCTGCTCCCTACTCATCACGTCCATCGGCGTCGTCTCCATCTGTATCTTCGGGTGACTTTCCATCCGACTCTTCAGGCGGTTCCCCAACCAGAGCCTGAACGCGTCCTGCGGGCCTGGGCTCGCAGCGGACGGCCGTGGTTAGGAAGCCGCTGTGGGCGATCATTCTGTGGTCGGGCCGGACGCTCCGTTCTGTGATATGCCAAGTGCGCAACAGGGTCTCCAGTGACTCGATCATCTGGAACCGGCCGTCTTCTTCCATGGCCAAGACCAGGCGTTGCACTTGCAGTATAGTGGGCACGAAGCTGAGCATTATCCCACCCATCACCAAGGCGTCGCCGATGCCCGCTACCGCCTGCCAGGGTTCAGGCACATCAAGGACCACCCGGTCGACGTTCCGTTCGTCGATGCCCTGGTAGATGTCGCCAATCTTTATCTCGAGGTTGGAGGTGTCAGGGGTCACCCGTTCAATGTTGCGGATCGCCTTGGGCAGGACTTCTTCGTCAATCTCGTAGTTAATGACCTTTCCGGTGTTTCCTACAGCGCGGAGCAAAGCTGACGTCAGGGCACCGGAGCCCAGACCTCCCTCGATTACGGTGGCGCCGGGGAAAATATCGGCGAAATTGATGATGTTGCCCAAGTCTTTGGGGTAGATGATTTGGGGGCCGCGTGGCATCTGCCGGACAAAGTCGCCCAGGGACGGGCGCACTGCCAGCAGGATGTGACTCTTGTCGGTCCGGTACCATCCGCCAATGCTGCTGCCAATCATATCATCGTGTAACAACCGGCCCAGATGGCAGTGGTAAGTCTCCCCTTCGGCTAGGGTGATCATGTAGCGGCGAGCTTTGCGATCGATGAGCAGGACCAGGTCGCCTGGTTGAAACCAGTTCTTATCGGTTTGAGTTTGGTTCAAATCTACGGCCTCGACTCGGTGGGGCTTAGTCCTTGACCGAGGCCGGACGGCTGCCCTCCAGATAGGTGGTGTTCTCCGGCGAATAGGGGTCCATATCGGGGAAGAAAACGATCAGCTTGGCGTTCTTGTCGCCCACCACAGTGAACCCATGCTCGGCGCCCGGCGGCACGACTACGGTGTGGTCTTTCTTCACAGTTATGGTCTCGCCGTTGACGCGCACCTCAAGGGTGCCGTCCATGATCATGATTAGTTCGTCGATCTCGTGAGTGTGGAGCGGTGCGCCGGTGCCCGGTTCGGCGGTGTTCAAGCTGAGGGAGCTGGATACTCCATGCTCTTTTAGGGTTACGTCCCACTTGCGGTAGCCGGGCCGCCAAGGGATTTCCGGTACGTGATTATGGTCGATAATGGGCATGATCACTCGCGTCTGGTTCGGGTGTTCGGCTGCCCGCCGATGGCAAACATTGTACGCCATTTGCCAGCACAGGTGGACTCATTGAAGACTGATTCACCCGCCGACGCCTCGCCTTTCCCCGAAGAGACCCATGAGCTAGAATTGGATCAGATGATGGAATCCGACCAATTCACATTGGATGAAGCCAACGCCCTCGTGCCATGGCTGGAAGAGATGTTCCGGAAGCAGGAGCTTATCCGTCAAGAATACGTCACCCTCCAGAAGCGCCTGAGCGAGTTGGCCAAAGACCACGGTAGTGAGGATGAGACGGCCAAGATTAAGGCTAACGCAGAACTATTGGCCCGGCATATCGAGGAGGCTGTCGAAGATATATTGGACCGAGGCATCATCGTCCGGGACGTGGCCACCGGCCTAATCGATTTTCCGTCGCAGCGCGAGGGCCGGGAGGTTTATCTGTGCTGGATCTGTGGAGAAGAAAGGATCGATTTCTGGCACGAGACCAACCGGGGGTTCTCGCATAGGAAGCGATTGTAGGGTTCCTAGCTCGCTTTATCGCATCACCTTAACCGCTCGTTCGAAGCCTGTCGAAGAACCTGTCTGCCGAAGGATGGTCTATGCCCGAAAGTCGGTTCGACAGGCTCACAACAAATGAGTGATCGGACGGTTCAGTTTGCCTGAATTCCTGCTTTCTCAAGAATTACGAACACCCCAATTATGCTGATCATGGGTCTGTCGAAAGACCGTTCTTCGTCAGATGATTTGGTTTATAGCTGAGTGCGATGATTCAACAAGTTCACCATGAGTGGTATTGGAGGGATTACCATTTCCCAAATTGTCCTAGATGAACCGCGCCCTCTCCGTGGCTTCGGCGGCGTGGTCTATGTAGACGGTGATGATTTCACTGAAAAAATCGACCATCGCCGTGCCCTGCTCCCGCTGGCCTACGCCCGAGGAGTTCAGCCCGCCAAAGGGCAGATGCACCTCGCCTCCTAGAGTGGAGGCATTTACGTGGACCATGCCTGTCTCAACCGTGTTGATGTATTCGTAGGCCTTGGTGATGTCCTTGGTGTAGACCGATGATGAGAGGCCGAACTCCACCGAGTTGGAGATGTTGATGGCCTCTTTCAGGTCTTTGGCTTTGAACACCGTCAGCACAGGGCCGAATATCTCCTCTTTGGCGATGCGCATGTCGGGCGACACATCGGTGAAGATGGTTGGCTCCACGTAGTACCCCTGGTCGTAGTCGCCGCCGGCCAGGGCCCTCCCGCCGAAGGCCAGATTGGCCCCCTCTTCCGTGCCGATTCCGATGTATTCCATGACCTTATCTTTCTGGCTCTGACTGGACAGAGGCGATACATCGGTAGATGGGTCGATGCCGTCGCCGACGGTCAGCTTGCTGGTCCGGTTGATGAGCTCGGCCATGAACTGGTCGTAAACGCCGTCTTCCACGATCACCCGGCTGGTAGCGGTGCAGCGTTGGCCGGTGGACCCGAAAGCCCCTTGCACGATACCTCCCATGGCCTTGTCCATATCGGCGTCGGATAGCACGATGACAGCGTTCTTACCTCCCATCTCGGCTTGGACTTTCTTCAACCGCTTGGCGCTTTCGGCGTAAAGTTCGGTGCCCACCTCGGTGGAGCCGGTGAAGGAGATGGCTTTGACGTCGGTGCTCTCAACCAGGGCGTTACCCACCTGTGCGCCCGGTCCGGTGACTAGGTTCAGCACGCCGGCGGGGAGGCCGGCTTCCTCGAATATCTCAATGAGTTTTACAGCACTTAGGGGTGTGGCCGAGGCCGGTTTGAAGACTAGCGCATTGCCGCAGATGAGGGCCGGCGCAATCTTCCAAGCCGGGATGGCCAGGGGAAAGTTCCAGGGGGTGATGATCCCCACCACTCCTAGCGGACGGCGAACAGTGTAAGCCACGGTGTTCGGCAGCTCTGAGGGGGTCGTATAGCCGAACATGCGGCGGCCCTCGCCAGCGGCGTACTCCATGATATTCATGGCCCGTTTGACCTCGCCCGCGGAGTCTCCGATGGGTTTGCCCTCTTCGATTGTGATGGTCTGGGCCATCTCGTCGGCACGGCGGCCCATAATTTCTAGGGCTTTATAAATGATACTGGCGCGGCCGGGCGCAGGGGTGTTGGCCCAGACGGCTAGGCCCTCTCTAGCAGCGGCAACTGCCCGCAGAGCGTCGTCGGCACCGGAGGTCTGGAATTCGCCAACGAACTGGTCGGTACGGGCTGGGTTATGAACCCGATAGGTCCGGCCAGTAACCGAATCGACCCACTGGCCGCCGATGTAATTCTTGTATTTAGTGATCTGAGTTGCCGCCATGTTCTCTTCCTCCGGTTGTGCCTGAAATATCTCCAATGCGGAGCAACGTTATCGTCTAATCTGCGCCTGAATACTCCAGGCCAACGCCAATCACTTCAATCTGCATCGACCTCACGTCTGGCGCGGCATTGTCGAAGCGGACCCCCAGAACCACGTTGATTCCCCGGTGAATCTCCGGGTTGCCTGGCACATCGAACCGATGTTCCAAGTGGTCGCCGCGCAGGTCCAGGTCCATATGTTCGGCTATGCGGTACTCGCCGTCGTAGATGATGACCTCGTGGACACACCCGTGGTCCCGCGTCCGAAAGCTGACGATCGCCCCTTCTATCCGCATGTTTACGCCATCGAGGACCACGGGCGTGGGCAGGGGGAAGTGGAGCCAGGTGTTTTGACCTCGTGTGCCTTCGATACGGACGAAAGGACCCGTGGCGCGCACGGAGGTCAGCCGATTGGGATACTCGACCTGCATATTCACGCCATGCATCCATAAAGTGCGTTGCGGCATGGGTTGGCCCCCTTCAGCGTCAGACATCATGCTTTTGACCGTTACGGACTCGTACTGTACGCCTGGCGAGTCAAGCTGGCAGGGATTATAGCCTCAATTTCTATGCGGGTACAGCGATTGCCACAGGGACCGACCCTTGTAGGATGTCGGCCAACCGCCACGGGTGGAGTGGGAGACATGGCAAGACTTGAAGGCAAGGTCGCCATCATCACCCGGGCGCACGGGGTCAGGGAGCCCTAAAGGTTGCATTGTTCGCCAAGGAAGGGGCCAAGATTATCATCTGCGACGTTCTGGACCAAGGCGGCAAGGGGGTCGATGCAAAAGTCTGGGCTTCAGGAGGCGACGCCCCACCTGGACGTGACCAGAGATGACGACTGGTAGAAGGCTGTGGGCCTGATCGAGTCTCGCTACGGAAAGCTGGACATTCTGGTAAACAACGCCGGCATCGCCCGCGGAACGTCCATCGAAGAGGCTTCAGAAGAGCTTGAGGACGAGGTGTTGGCAGTGAACACCAAGGGCGTCTTCTTGGTCACCCGCCGGGCCATTCCGGCCATGTGGGTGGCAGGGGGCGGGACCATCGTCTATCGCGGGCATCTTGGGACGTAAGTTGGCGCCGGCTGTGTATAGCGCGTCCAAGGGCGCCGTCCGAGTCTTCACCAAAAGCACAGCCATCCAGCACGGCGAGAACCGCATCCGTTCCAATTCCATCCATCCCAGATCCGTCGACACACCTATGCTAGCGGGGATCACCAGCAACGTCACCATGCTTCAGAAACGGACGAACGAGGTGCCGCTAGGCTGGCGGAAGACGTGGCCATTGAAGTGCTCTATTCGGCCTCAGACGAGTCTTCATGGATCACCGACAGTGGGATAACGGCCATGTAAGGGCGTTTCTCGGGTTTGACTGCCTACCCGGCCACCAACATCTCGTCGGTGTTGATCAGGGGTGATAGCAAACGTGGTGCATCGTCCGTTATCAGGACCATATCCTGGAGGTGCCAGGGCCCGATGTGGGGCTCAAGGGCGACCACCATTCCCTTCTCCAAGGTGTGCTTGCACGACGGCACCATGTAGGGCTCCTGCTGATGCCACCAAGCGCCGACGCCGTGGCCGGCCAAGCCAACCTTACCCTCGATCCCAGCGTCGCTGAAGGCATTATTGGCGAAGTGGTAGATGTCCGAAGCCCTTGTCCCGGGCCTGCAAGCGTCGATGGTCGCGCGGTAGATGTCCCGGTTGACCTTGTAGGTCTCGATCATTTCCCTGCTGGGCTCGCCAACGATCACGGTCCGCGACTGGTGGCCGGGGTAGCCGTTGAGGTAGGAAACATAGTCGTTGCGGATAATGTCGCCGGTCTCAAAAGTCATGTCACCCTCGCCACCATAGGCCACCTCATTGCGACTGGTATTGAGGATGCCGTGGGCCCAGTTGGCCCCGCGCCTTATGCACGCTTCGATGATGCGGGAGTGCACATCTCGTTCAGTGTCCCCGGGCCGGACGGTGGGGAAGACTTCCAGGTAGGCTTCATCCAAAAGATTCGCCCCGCTCTCCAGCATCTCCACCTCTTTCGGGGTCTTGATCCAGCGGACTCGGTCCATCATATCGGTGCAATCCATGATCTTGGCTTTGGGCAACAGCGAAGTCATCTCCTCCCAATGTAGGGCGCTAAGGTAGTTCTTCTCTAGACCAATCTTTTTCCTCTCCAGCCCCATCTCTTTGAGGACGTCTGCAGTGCGGGCATAGGGTGACTCGCCGTAGCCGTCGTAGACCTGCACATTTTTTATCCAGCCGTCTCGGCGAGCCAGGGGAGCGGCGATTTCATTGGCCACCAACACCGGGTCGCCGTGGCGCGGCCAAACGACCAACACACCTCTGGGAGAATCTGGGAAGTCCAGGTGGCGGGCCAGGGTCCCGGGATAGGCGAACCCTGACAGGTAGGTGAAATTCTTGCCTGAACGGGCGACCACGGCTGTAACACCGCTCTTGTCCATGAGTTGGTTCAACCGCTCGATGTTGGCTATGATCTTGTTTGTCATAAATGGCACCCGTTTAATATAGTGATGCGTTCACTACGCAATAGGGGGACATTGGATATTTGGTCGCAAAAAATCGACTACATGGATTGGATTACTTCGCCATGCATAACCATCGTAGCCTGGGATTCCGATATTAATCCTAAAAACATTTCAAATGACTCCCAAGAAGGTGCCGCTTCCATGTGGGCTTCCGTTCCCTCTGGCCGCGAGTAAACTTCATTCAAGGTATAAATCAGGTTGCCGGTAGTTCCCTCATTCGGATCTAGGGGATTTTTCATCTCAGGAGCCTTTGATACATAGTAGTCGACAAGCGTTCCTAGCATTCCGTATGTAGGGTCAGCCTTAACTGCTAAAGAGTGCGTTCCACGCATCCATTCCCCATGACTCTCAAAGGCTTTGTCCCATTGTTTTTCTTTATCAGCCGAAACGACAAATGAAAAATTGAATGTCCTATTTCCTTTTTCTGATGGCATGGTCTAACAACTCCTTAAATTTGAATTTGGGTGATGCTTACGAATCAAGGCACGGTACGCAACCGTGATAATCTCCAAATCAGCCGTGGGCGTGACCTGTGGCAATTCTTAGTAGCTTTCTCCGGCCATGGGGCATTATAAACGTAGCCAGAGAACGAAGGTCAAACCATTTGAATTTAGTCGCCGAACCCTGATATGCCCGCTATGACCGTCCTAGGTTCCATACTCAGTTCAGGTTTATTGGCAAGTCGTGGTATGTTTCTTGCAGCCGCATTTTTAAATAGTATTAGGAGTGAAGAAAATGCCTGGAATATCTAAGACTGTTGTTAGTTTACAACCCGGAAAAATGGAAGACGTAACTAAGTTTCTCGACGCGCAGTCCGGAGTAGTGACCGAATTAGCCGGCATGATTGGATTCGCAGTCGCCGTGACTGGGGAAGACGAGATAACAATAATAGGACTCTATGAGAGTAGTCAGAATGCCCGGGACGCATCTGATAAAGTCCAGGAAATATTTGCTGGTATGGCGCCTTTCGTGGCCTCTCCACCGGATAGAGGTGTCTACTCCGGGGCGTGGTTCCCGGCTAAATAACTTAATCGTCGAGCCCAGGTAGCCCAGCAATCACGATCCGGACACTTGCCATTAATATACTAATAGGAATTGTCCGGATCATTACATGTCCTCAATACCAGCAGGCACTCCGTTAATCGCCGTTCTTTCGTGATCCCATGCGTATGTCAAAGCGGACCTTGTCTAAAGCCCACTCCACAGGGTCAGGGTCGTCATCAGCCTCACCGATTGGGGGCTCGTTTTGCTGGTTCGAGGCGAATAGTTGCTTCGTCAGAACCATTCCGCCTAACTCTCCTTGGCCAACCCATCGGCCCATCAGTTTAGTGGCAGCATTATCTCGTCCGCCCTCGACGGCCCTTGCTCTTGGAGGGCATATAAATATGAAGACGCAGTGAACAACCGCACCTGGGAATAACTGGTTATCAGCCAGGTCCAGTCAGGACGTGGTCAATGACGTATTGACCCAGGCTTCGGTTCTCTGTGAAATTAGCGATGTCCAGGTCATGGCCGTAGGCGATCACCGGGACGTCCAGTTCGTAGGTCGACCCATGACTGCGTAGTCTACTGGGGAAATCCACTTCAGACGGGTCTCCGAATACCATGTTGTGGGCGCCGAGCGCCATGATATCTCCGATGCGTTCCGGCATCAACTTAAAACGCCTGGCGGCCTCCTCCCGTGATAGCGCCTCCTCCACGCCGTCTACGTTCCGCAGCACTTCAAGTGCAGCCTCGGGATTGTCGGAACGGCCATCTAGGTGGATGTAGATACAACCGCCAAGGTTGGAATGGTGGACCGTGTATTGGTCCTTGATTATCGGTATTGCCCTCGCCTTGATGCCGGCCCGAGCCAGGCTGTCCGGCAGGTGGAGCATCCGGGTTTTTGACGACATACCATGGTCTGCGGTGATCAAAAATCGGGCATCCGGAAAAGCGTCTACCAACATCCCGATGCCCTCGTCTAGCAAGGCGATGTGACGGGCCGATTCCGGTTCGTCCGGGGCGTAGGAATGCATGGCATAGTCGGTGGTTGTCAGGTAAACCAGGTCGAAATCTTGCTGCGACAAGATGAACAGCCCAGCGTCCAGCACCCACCGGTTCACTTCCAGAGAATAGATCTCCGGCGGAGTGCCAACCCCGTCCACCACCCAGCTGGGCGGCTGCTCCGAGGAAACACTCACGGTCGTGCCGGTGCTCAGGAGACGGCGCAGTTTGTCCTTGGCGGTAACCAGAAGCGAGCGCATCCCCAGGCTATCGGCCCGCTGAAACATGGTCTCAGACTTGATGTATTCCGCTGATTCCATGTAGTGCTCGCCGCCCCGGTCTCGGTCCAGCCAGTAATTGGAGGTGATACCGTGGTTCTCGGGGTAACTCCCAGTGACCAAAGATACGTTGTTCACGTTGGTGACCGACGGCATCAGGCCTCGAACATTGAGCCGAGACCCGGATCTGGCCAGCTCCTCCAGTCTGGGCGCCGGGCACACGCTCAGATACTCAGGGTCGAGACCATCAATCATGATCACTATCGTGGTGCTCATAGGCGTGACACTTGATCTCCCATTAAGTCGTCCGTGGTGCAAATTCTACTATTATTAAACACTTCCGAGTTTCAGGTGTTTTGGGAAATTGGTTTTGGCCCAACCTTACATTTTGTCCCCGGAGCTCAGAGAAAGTGGTTCGCACCATTTCATGACATTTTTTGGGTTTGCGGAATTACTCCAGGAAACCAGTCCCTGGTAATCAATCGTAGAGCCCAGGAATCCCGGCAGTCACAGTCCCGCCTTCCACGCGGGTGTCACGGTACAGGTCAACGCCATCAGCACGCCGATGGGCAGCAGGGCATGCACGATAAGTGATGGTAATCGGGTTGAAAGGTAGCGCATGCGCCTACCGAAATTGCCCAGTTACCGCGATCACCATTACGAGTCCAATGCATTGGATACCTAATACGATACCAGCAGCCGAAAAACAACCAAAAAGGGGCCTCAGACAAACTCGATTAGATACAGGCGTGCAAAGTTTGTGCCCTTGTCCCACCCTCTGGTGAAGGATAGGATTCGGCGGCACGGGCAGCGAGAGCATGTTTGCTGCCCTTTAAATATGGGAGGAAATCAATATGGCACGGGATGATAAGCGAAGCCAGTTGCGGGATCAGTTAATTAAAAGCGTCAGGGATTTGACCGTAGAGAAGTTGGGTCCCCGGTCCGCCCTATACGACCAAGAGGCTACCCACCCCAAAGAGAACTGGCAGGACCTATTTGGACAAGGTCTCCTAGCGATGAGTGTTCCAGAAGAATACGGCGGCATGGGTCTGGACCCGTTAAGCTACGTCATGGTGTTGGAAGAGATAGCCAAAGGATGTAGCAGCACATCCATGACCCTGCACATGCATTCCACGGTGCTACGGTTTATTGCAGCCACCGCAACGGCCCAGCAAAAGGCCCGGTTCTACCCAGAGGTGGTGGATGGGGGCAAAATGTTTGGTAGCTGGGGGAGCGAACCCAATACTAGCTTGGGGCGAAATTTTTTCATGGAGACTTCAGCGGAACAAGCCCATGGGGGATATTTGATAAACGGTGTAAAGCACTTTTGCACCATGGCCGGGGCTGCCTCTTTCATGCAGGTGTTTTGTTCGCTGGGCGGCTCGGATGATATGGCCAGCAATAGCATGCTAATCTTGGTGCCAGCAGATTCGCCCGGGCTGAACGTCACCGGGGAATGGAACACTCTAGGTATGAGGGGCACGGTGAGCCCCAGCGTCGAATTCAAGGATTGCTTTGTGGAAGAAAGCCACGCTCTTGGAAAACCGGGTGAATTCCTGAAAGTAGGAGTCGTTGAAAGTTTCCCCTTGGGATATGCGGCGGTTTATCTGGGGACAGCCGCTGCCGCATTGGATTTCGCGACCGAGTTCTGCAAGACCCGAATTTTCAAACCCGACACCGTTCCTATATCCAATGATCCGATCATCCAGAGGCACTTGGGCGATTTGAGTATACATCTGGACGCAGCCAGGGCCGTGCTTTACCAGTCTGCCAGCCAATGGGACCAGGCCGACGCAACTAACCGGGGATTGTTGGCGGCTAAGGCGAAATATTTGTGCAGTGAAGCTGCCTTAGAGACCACAAGCAGAGCGATACAAATAGTCGGTGGCCGCTCCGCCCACAAGAATATGCCCTTGGAGCGAGCGTTTAGGGACGTCCGGACATCCACCCTGATGCCACCCAACCCCGATGTGATGCTAGCAAATATTGGTAAAGGAAATCTGGGCCTGTTGGGAGCAATGTTTCGGGTCGACGGTTCTCCGGAACTCTAACAGAGCACTGGCGGGAGCAGTCGCGGGTTCCAAGCCAATACACGGAAGTTTGGGAATTGCGCACCCACTTTATTCTTGTACTGTAGGCATGGTCTTAGCGGTTCGGCACAAAATCATGTCTGCGGTGGACAGCTAGATACGCCTATGAACCAAACCGCCTGACTCCTAATCAGTACTCCAAAGCGGGCTGGTATCGTCCGTACCCTGGCATCACTCTGTATTTTCATCCACAAAATATGGGGCGATACCTACCCGTCCTGATAACAATCCACGAGGCGAACGGATCACCGGCCCGCTTGCACCTACAAGGCATGAAAGGTCACCGTTTTATTACCTGGTACTATCATGCCCATGGTTTCCCTAGTGTTAAATCATTCATGCTTCCATGGCCACCTGCGCACCGACTTTCGGCATCCCTGTATGCTCAACAACACTCATCCGTTATAGGCCACCCGATCATACTGCCGCAGATAAACAGGCAGGAGGTCCAGGTGATTATTACTGTGCTGTTCGGCCGCCATCTATTATCAATTCCGTACCCGTAACGAATGAAGATTCATCGGAAGCCAAATAAAGAACTCCATAAGCGACCTCTTCTGGAGTACCTATTCTACCCAACGGCACCCGGCTTACTCGTCCTGGGCTAGCCGCTCCAGCCCCGTGAAGCATGGGAGTACCAACGATCCCAGGATGAACTGAATTGCATCGGATGTTTTCATGAGCATACTGAATCGCTATGGACTTAGTAAAAAGGCGTGTCGCGCCCTTGCTAGCGGCATAGGATGCTGGAGTCTCCGGGCTCGGCACGATACCTGCACCAGATGAGATGTTAACGATCGAGCCCCCTCCGGACGCGCGCATCATTGGAATGGCATACTTCGTACCGAAGAATGCACCTTTGGCATTGACATTCATCACACGTTCCCACTCACCGGCTGTGACGTCTTCCACGCCATTCGATCCCGTATATTCAGGGACGATACCCGCGTTATTTACCAGAATGTCCAATCTCCCGTATTCGGTCATAGCGACGTTAACAGCGGCCTGCCAGTCTTCCTCTTGCGTCACGTCAAGGTGGACATATATAGCATGCCCACCCGATTTTCCTATGTTCATTTCAACTTGCTGCCCCATCTCGTCCAAAATGTCGCC
>Ga0209752_1000609_pt1 | contig 17371 bp, 11 predicted proteins | sample METZYME_3_250m_FD_187548 | JGI IMG/M metagenome (GOLD analysis project Ga0209752, IMG submission 187548) | Marine microbial communities from oxygen minimum zone in mesopelagic equatorial Pacific - METZYME_3_250m (SPAdes) (version 2) | ecosystem: Environmental > Aquatic > Marine > Oceanic...
ACAGCACTCCGTCCATGAAATCGAATGGGATCTCGAGGCCGCTGAGAAAGGTGGCTACGAACATTTCATGCTGAAGGAGATCTGCGAACAGCCCGAGAGCATACGCAACGTCATGCGTGGACGGTTGTTGGAGGAGACTGGCGATGTACGTTTGGGTGGGATCACGCTTTCGGACGAAGAGTTGGCGGGGATCCGCCGGATCGTGATCACGGCGTGTGGGACGAGTTGGCATGCGGCCCTCATCGGCGAATACATGCTCGAAGAGCTCACGGGTATACCCGTTGAGGTCGAATACGCGTCCGAGTTCCGTTATCGGAGTCCGGTCCTCGAAGACGGGACGCTCGTCCTGGCGATCAGCCAGTCCGGTGAGACGGCCGACACGCTCGCGGCACTCGAGGAGGCTCGCGCACGAGGCGCGTCGACCATGGGGATCGTCAACACCGTTGGGTCGTCAATCGCCAGAAAGACGGACTTCGGCATCTACCTGCATGCGGGCCCCGAGATCGGGGTTGCCTCGACCAAAGCTTTTACGAGCCAGATTGTGGCCTTGGCTTTGTTTGCCCTCTACCTGGGACGCCGCAGGCATCTTTCGATTATTCAGGGAAGGGAGCTGGTGGCGGCGTTGCGGGCGCTACCGGATCAGGTAGCGCAGACCTTGGCGTTGGAGCCCCTTACGAAGGAACTCGCGGTGGCGTATGGAGATGCTCAGAACTTCCTTTACTTGGGGCGTGGATACCAGTTTCCGGTGGCGCTCGAGGGGGCGCTCAAACTTAAGGAAGTGAGTTACATCCACGCCGAGGGATATCCGGCGGCTGAGATGAAACACGGCCCTATCGCCCTCATCGACGACGACATGCCTGTGGTCGCGCTCGCTCCCCGCGACTCCGTCTACGCAAAAGTCGTTTCCAACATCGAGGAAGTGAAAGCGCGGAGCGGCCGCATCCTGGCCGTGGTGAGCGGGGACGCGCCTGAGTTGATTGGCAAGGTGGATCACCTCATCGAGGTGCCCCATACCGTTCCGGCTCTGTTGCCGGTGCTCACTTCGATTCCGTTGCAACTGTTGGCCTACCACGCGGCCATCGACAGGAATCGGGACGTGGACCAGCCACGCAACCTCGCCAAGTCGGTTACTGTGGAGTAGTTCACAAGAGTAAATTAAAGAGAGACAATTATGGAAGGATTGGCAGTAATGGGATTTGTTTTCGGAATGGTAGGGGTTGTGGCGCTTGTTCGGCTGGAGAAACTAACAGAAACTCTAAAAGAAAAAGGAATTCTGGATCGGGATTACAAGGAAGAGTAATTTACTGTAGTAAAACACTCCGTAACTGTGGGGTAATTCACAACAGTGGATTGGCTTTCAGGACTTCAAGATTTATTAGAGAATCCCCCAATACGAATTTTGACCAACTCTGTAACGGTGGAGTGACGAGCGCGTGCGAGTCGTGCTTCAGCGCGTACGCGAAGCGCACGTCACAATAGAGGGAAAGGTGGTTGGCGAGATCGGTCTCGGGCAGTTCCTGCTTGTTGGATTTAAACAAAGTGACACGACCGATCAGGTTGAGTGGATGGCCGACAAGGTGGTCAGCCTCCGGATCTTCCAAGATGATGCCAGCAAGATGAATCGTACGTTGGCCGACGTGGATGGCTCGATTCTGGTGGTGAGCCAATTCACTCTGTACGGAGATGTTCGCAAGGGCCGCCGCCCAAGCTTCATCGATGCCGCGACACCCGAGACCGCGATACGCTTGTACGAGCGTTTCGTACAGCTTCTGGAGGCCCGCCACCCCGGTAAGGTGGCGACAGGGGAATTCGGTGCGATGATGGATGTCTCGTTGACCAACGATGGGCCCGTGACACTCGTCATCGACCGGTGAGTGGGCCCCCGCCCCTCGTGCTCGCATCGGCCTCCCCTCGCCGCGTCGAGTGCCTCCGCATGCTCGGTTTGACTTTCACTGTCCAGCCCGCCGATGTTGCGGAGACCGTCCAACATGAAGAGTCGGCTGAGACTCATGTCGAGCGACTCGCCCGCGACAAGGCCACTGCGGTCGCGTCTGTATGTCCTGACGCAGTCGTGCTCGGGGGCGACACGGTGGTGACGCTGGACGGCGAAATCCTGGGGAAGCCGTCCGGACCAGAGGATGCGGAGGCCATGCTGTTGCGATTGGCAGGGCGGACTCACCATGTGGCGAGTGGCCTCGCGCTCGCCCTTCCGTCGGGCACCGTACGTAGCGGGGTTTCGACCACCGAGGTCACGTTCCAACACTTTTCAAGTGAGGTCGCAAACGCCTACGTAGCGACCGGTGAGCCGCTCGATAAAGCCGGGGCGTATGGCATCCAGGGGCTCGGCGCCGCGCTGGTGACCGAAATCCGGGGAGACTATCATACGGTCGTCGGCCTCCCTATCACCCTCCTCTTGACGCTCTTCGAGGAGAGTGGGTGGGGGTACACGTTCCCATTGCGGGACAGGTTATGAACCGTACGAGCACGAGGTGAGTCGCACGCCATGAGCCGCATGGAATGAGCCACGGGACATGAACGGCACGCCATCGATTCTCGCCATCGACCAGGGTACGACCGGCACCACCTGCTTGGTGCTCTCTGAGGACGGCCGGGTCCTCGGCCGGGCTTACTCGGAGTTCACACAGCATTTCCCACAGCCTGGGTGGGTTGAGCACGACGCGCTGGAAATCTGGAACGTGACACAGACGGTTGCCCGTGAGGCCCTCGCCTCGGCCACGGACGCAGATGTCAGGGGCGTCGGGATCACGAATCAACGCGAGACCGTCGTTCTTTGGGATCGTGAGACGCTTGAACCAGTCCATCGCGCCATCGTTTGGCAAGATCGCCGCACCGCCGGGCTTTGTGCTTCTCTCAAAGAGGCGGGCCACGAACCGGAGGTTCGCCGGCGCACCGGACTCGTGCTGGATCCCTACTTTTCCGGAACGAAACTGCTGTGGCTCCTTCGTGAACGGCCGGACCTTCGCGCTCGGGCCGAATCAGGGGAGTTGGCGGTCGGGACGATCGACACGTGGTTGATCGCGCGGCTGACGTCCGGGGCGGTCCACGCGACCGATCCTACCAACGCCTCCCGCACGATGTTGTACAACTTGTCCCTCGCCGCCTGGGACCCGTGGCTGCTCGACACCCTGGAAATCCCGGAGGCGCTTCTGCCGGAGGTGAGGGCGAGCAGCGGTGACTTCGGAATGACGAGCGGTGAGGCACTGGGCATCGAGGTCCCGGTGGCGGGGGTTGCCGGAGACCAACAGGCCGCCTTGTTCGGCCAAGGATGCTGGTCTTCAGGGTTGGCCAAGAGTACATACGGGACGGGTGCCTTTCTCCTCATGCACACCGGGGACCGGATCGTTCCGTCGAATCACCGCCTCCTCACTACAGCGGCGTGTGACTCGAGAGGAGGGCTGGCGTTCGCCCTGGAAGGATCGGTGTTCATCGCCGGAGCTGCGATGCAATGGCTCCGTGATGGACTGGGCCTAATCGAATCAGCTTCCGAATCCGGGGCGATGGCTGCAGGACTCGAGTCGAACGAGGGAGTCTACTTCGTGCCGGCGTTCGTGGGGCTCGGCGCACCGCACTGGATACCGGATGCCCGTGGGGCGATCTTCGGCCTTACGCGAGGCTCGACGCGGGAGCACCTCGTGCGTGCTGCGTTGGAGGCGATGGCGTACAGCACCTATGAGGTTCTTAGCGCCATGGAGGCGGATTCCTCGACGAAGACGACGGAGTTACGCGTGGACGGTGGAGCGGCCAACAACGACTGGTTTCTCGACTTCCAGGCCGGGCTCCTGGGGGTTCCGGTGCGCCGGCCGGCTCTGGTCGAGACGACTGCTCTGGGGGCGGCGGGCCTTGCCGGGCTCGCCACGGGGCTCTGGTCCGACGCCGAGCATTTCCTCGCGTCTCAGGAGGAGGCCACTAGATTCACATTGAGCATGTCCGACAACGAGCGAGCGACACTTCTTGCGGGCTGGGCCCAGGCGGTCCAGGCCGTGAAGGGACTGGCGGTTCATGACTGACGCGACCGATGCCCTGACCCGAGGACGTCTGACCCGAGCTGATCTCACACGAGGACTTCTCTGCGTGGTGCTGGCCGGTTTTAGCTTGGGGTGCGCCCAAACCCGCCGCACTCCCTTTGCTGCTCGGGAAGACGTGGCGATCCAGGTCCAGGTCGAAAACCGTGCTTTCGAAGACGCCACGATCCACGCGGTTTGGCCCGGTCAGCGGCTCCGCTTGGGGACCACGATCGGACACACGAATGCCCAATACCTGGTGCGGTTGGAAACCAGCGTGCTCCTTTCATTCCAAATCGGCCTGCTAGGGGGCAGGGACTGCGTGACGGGGCAGATCTGGGCCGACCCCGGCGACATCATCGTGCTGGAGATTACCGACCAGTTCCTGGCCAGTTTCTGCCGACGCGGTTAATCCTTCGACTCGGATGAGTCGGGTGCCCGCTTTCGGATATCCGTGAAGATGATGTCCCTCAAGGTGTAGGCGACGACAAGAAGCGCTCCCAAGCCCCCCACCAGGAAGTACGGCGAAAACGCGGTGGCGGCGCCTGCCAGAAGCAAGATTCGGTCGCCGGTGCTCAGACGCCTCAGCGACTGCCCCTCCAGCGCAGCGGCGAACGCGGCCAAGGCCACCATGGCCATCATGGCTTTCCCCACCACCACGGGCCACGCGCCGCCTAGCGCAAGCTCGGGATGCACCACCATGAGGAGGGGAATGAGATAGAGGCCCTTGGCGTACTTCCACGCCTGGAGCCCAGTTCGCATCGGGTCGGATCCTGCCACGCCTGCGGCGGCGTAAGCGGCGAGGCACACCGGCGGGGTGACGTTGGAGTCCTGGGAATACCAGAACACGAGCAGGTGAGCGATCAGGACTGGAAGCCCGAAATCATTGATCAGTACAGGGCCGGCGAGAACGATGAGGACGACGTAGCTGGCGGTTACTGGAAGTCCCATTCCGAGTACGAGACTCGCCAGAAGCAGAAGTATCAGGGCAAGAAAGAGATTCCCCTGGGAAAGGGAAAGCATGAGAGATGAAAACTTGAGACCCAGACCCGTGAGGCCGACGATGCCCACGATGATTCCCGCCACCGCGCAAGCCAGACTTACTGGAAGCGCATTTCGGCCTGCTATGACGAAGCCATCCACGATGCGGACGATCCCGCCGCCGACCCAGCCCGTAAGAGGCGGGTGAAGCGCTTCAGCCGGCTTCGAGCCCTGATGCCGGCCGCTGCGGTCCCACGCGGCTCGCAAGGCCGCCAGTGCCGCGACCGCCAGGCACGAAAGGAATCCGACCCGGGCCACTGAAAAATCCATGAGCAGTGCGGACATCAGGACCACCAGGGCCACGAGGAAGTGCCAACCCCTGGCCAATGTGGTCCGGAACCGAGGAAGCTCGGAGGATGGAATACCCTTGAGGTCCCTCTTGACCGCCACCAGGTGCACGAAGACGTACACGGTACCCATGTAGAGAATCGCGGGAATGAGGCCCGCCTTGACGACCTCCAGATAGGGCAGACCGGTATATTCGGCGATCAAGAACGCTCCGGCCCCCATGATCGGGGGAAGGATTTGGCCCCCTGTACTTGCCGCCGCCTCGATGCCCCCGGCCTCTTCGGGACTGTAGCCGACCTTTTTCATGAGGGGAATCGTGAACGCCCCGCTGGTTACGACGTTGGCGATGGCACTGCCCGACACGGATCCCATCGCAGCAGAAGCCACAACCGCTGCTTTCGCCGGTCCTCCCCTCTGTCTTCCGGTGATCGCATAAGCCAGGTCGATGAAGAACTGGCCCGCACCCGTGACCTCGAGCAGGGCTCCGAACAAGATGAAGATGAAGACGAAGGAGGCGGCCACACCAAGCGGGATCCCGTATATCCCTTCCTGGCCAAGATAAAGTTGTCCCACCATCCGTCCGGTGCTGTAGCCTCCATGCCGAAGCACGCCGGGGAGTGCGGGACCCGCGTACGCGTAGCCGATGAAACAGGCGGCGATGAACGAAATGGGCCATCCCACCGTTCTACGGCTCGCTTCGAGAAGCGTGACGATTGCCACTACCCCCGCAAAAACGTCGGTAGCGCTCCAGGCCCCCGCCCGGTTCACGATGGCGTCCAGGTTGAGCGTCAGATAGAGGGCTGCGAAAATGGAGCCGGCAATGAGAGCGACATCCAGCGCCCACGCCATGCGACTTCGGGTTGGGAGGGAGCGACCCTTCGATGGAAAGAGGAGAAAGGCCAAAACCTGAATGAGCGCGAGATGGAATGCCCTCTCGTAGAAGAGTCCGAGTGGGCGGATGCCGGATATGTAGAGTTGGAAAAGCGAGAGGGCGATCGCCAGAACGACGAAGGTCCCTGCGGAAAAGCCAGGGAGCCCCAGGTTCCTCCTCCCGATCGAGGCCCCGCCAGCCGAAGTCACAGGCCTCTATCCACGGACGTGGATATCGGGACGCCTCACCGGGAAGAGGTCAGACGGTCAGGTACCTCGTATCCCGCTTCCACGAAATAGCGGAGGGAACCCGGGTGGAGTGGAATAGGAGAGATTTCCAGAGTGTAGTCGCCTGAGGTGTGGCGTGCGGCAGGATGCACGCCGACCAACTCCGCCTGCACCTCGAAAAGTACTTTTGTCAGCTCGTAGACCAAGTCGTCCGACATGTCGGCGCGCACCACGAGGAGATTGGGCGTACTCAGCGTCTCCACCTCGAGCTCTTGGCCGGGGTATGTCCCTGGAGGGAAGAAATCGCGACTCACGGTCGGGTCGAGTGCCGAAGTGTTGTCTACTTCGGCCACCCCTATGGGCACCAGTCGTATGGGTCGCGCCGTAGCCAGGTCCATGATGGCACTTGTGGGCGGGCCGGCACTCAAGAATCCGGCGTCAATGTTTCCATCTCTGAGCGCGGAAGCCGTCTCATTGAAGTTGAGACGTTGGGGCTGGAAGTCGTCGTAGCCGATCCCGTTTCCTTCCAGGAGGGTTCGGGCGCCCACTTCGGTCCCACTCCCCGGGGCTCCTACGGAGACCCGTCGGCCCACGAGGTCACCGAGGCTCTCCACTCCGGTACCTTCCAGCGTGACCAGGTGAAGTACGTTCGGATAGAGCGCCGCGAGAGCGAGCACCTGGGCCGGCTCCCGGCCTGCGAAAGATCCGGTGGCGTTGAACACTTCGTGGGCGTTCGTACCCATGGAGAAGGCCACCTGGACATCGCCGGCCAGCAGTAGGCTGAGGTTCTCGACCGAGCCGCCCGTGACCTCGGCCACGAAATCTTGCTCGGGCAACTCGCGGCTCCAGAACTCCGCGATCGATCCCCCTAGCACGTAGTAGACGCCTCCAGTGCCGGCCGTTGCCAAGGCGAGGATCTCTGGACGGTCTGAGGGGGCGCATCCGGGTGAAGTCAGGAGGGCAAGAAAGAGGACTGCCCGGACGAATGGCGTCGCGCCCCATCGGCACATCAAATCGGGATTGGGCACGGCGATAAACTCCGCAGCGACTGGATCTCGGAAAGTATCGCTGTTAAGGACGGATGACGGAAATTGGCCTTAGAACCGCGAGGAATGGCAGCAATTGTATGGGCGAAGGGACGGCTGGGCAAGGATTCTCCCACGATAGGGCGCGTCGCAGTTTCTTAGGCCGATGGAAGCCTGGAAGACGCGGTGCGAAGCTGCGAACGACTTGCAGTCTTGGCACTAAATGCCTATTCTCGTCGGTTACCTCGCGCAACTTGGCTATGTTTCACTGGACCGAACGGTCCGGCGGGATTGGCAAGTTCAGACAGATTGTCAGGGCCCTGCGCCCCTATGGAGAGCAAGTGAATACGCCTGGTAGGTCCTCGCAAATGGGTCGCCTCAGGTAAGGATCCGATGAGCGTTCGCCGTTCACCGAACTCGCGTGTGCGAGCACTTGCCCCGAATCTCGACAGCGAGGCCAAAGCAGGGCTGCGCACTGGAGGCGCCTGCGAGTGAGCTGAGCAAGTGATTTCGGTTCCTCGAGCGGCCTTCTCCAATGTGGGGGGGCCGTTTTTTGTTAGGAAACTTTTGCATCATAGTGATTTTTTGTTGGAAGGCAGGGTTGGAGCCTAACGCAGGGAGATGCATGACACTGGAGTTGAACCTCGGAACAGGGATGCCGCCCAGGGGATCCCCTGTGGAGATTGGCTGGTCTTCCCCGACTCCCCCAACCCTATGGTGATCCGCGAGCCCAACCGAAACGGATTCCCTGTGCGTCAGGGTCTCTATGACCCTCGTAACGAGCACGATGCTTGTGGCATCGGTTTCGTCGCGAACATGCACGGCCTCAGGAGTAACGAGATCGTCCAGCAGGGCCTGCAGGTCCTGCTCAACCTGGACCACCGCGGCGCGGTGGGGGCCGACCCTACAATTGGGGACGGTGCCGGGATCCTCGTTCAGGTGCCGCACGACTTCTTGGTCAGGGCCACGGAGAAACTTGGGTTCAAGTTGCCTGAGCCCGGATACTACGGGGTTGGCAATGTCTTTCTCCCACGTGGCGCTGCCGCCCGAGCGGCTTGTGAATCTGAGCTCGAAAATATGGCCAAGGCAGAGGGTCAAGAGCCCCTGGGATGGCGGGACGTTCCCGTCAATAGGGATGGGCTGAGCGATACCCTCCTCGCCACCGAGCCCGTGATCCGCCAGTTCTTCATTGCACGAGGCGAAGGCTGCTCGGATCAGGATGCCTTCGAACGGAAGCTCTTCGTCATCCGACGCCGGGCGGAGATTGCCGCGGAGAAGATCGAGGGCACGCAGGACTTCTACATCTGCACCCTCTCGACCCGTGTGTTGGGTTATAAGGGAATGTTGTTGGCAAAGTACGTAGGGCGCTACTTCGTCGATCTCTTGGACGAGAATCTGGTGAGTTCTCTAGCACTCGTTCACCAGCGTTTCTCGACGAACACCTTTCCGAGTTGGAGGCTCGCACAGCCTTTTCGAATGATCATTCACAACGGCGAAATCAACACACTGCGGGGAAATCTCAACTGGATGAACGCTCGGCGCGCCACGATGCACTCGGAGGTCTTGGGCGATGATCTCAGCAAGATCTGGCCACTCATCCACGAAGATCAGTCCGATTCGGCGTGTCTCGACAACGCCCTTGAGCTGCTGGTACAGGGAGGATACTCCCTCGCCCACGCGACCATGATGCTGATTCCCGAGGCATGGGAGGGCAATCGTCTGATGGATCCGAAGCACCGGGCGTTCTACGAGTATCACGCTGCCCTGATGGAGCCTTGGGATGGGCCGGCCTCTATGGCATTCACAGATGGGCGACAGATCGGTGCGACGCTGGACCGCAACGGCCTGCGGCCTTCCCGTTATGTGGTGACCGAGGACGGGCTGGTCGTCCTTGCTTCGGAGACGGGAGTGCTGCAGATCCCGGAAGAAAAGATCGTGCAGAAGTGGCGGTTGCAGCCTGGCAGGATGCTGCTGATTGATACTGAGCAAGGCCGCATCATCGACGACGCAGAGATCAAGGACGAACTGGCGACGGCACACCCGTACCAGGATATCCTCGATCGGACGCAGGTCCGGGTGGGCGATCTCCCGGATTGTGCTGCTCAGTATCCAACGATGTCCGCATCACTCCTCGATCGTCAGCAGGCCTTCGGCTACACGCAGGAATCCGTCAGACTGATGATCGGCCCTATGGCATTGGATGGGGTAGACCCTGTCGGGTCGATGGGCAATGATACGCCGATCGCGGTAATGTCTGACCGGCCCAAGGTTCTTTATCAGTACTTTCGGCAGCGATTCGCTCAGGTCACGAACCCGCCGATCGATCCGATTCGCGAATCGCTCGTGATGAGTCTCGTTTCCATGATAGGACCACGCCCAAACCTTCTCGGTTTGGATGACCGTGGCTCGCACATGCGCCTTGAGGCAAAGCATCCGATCCTAACCGACGAGGAACTGGACAAGATCCGGTGCATCGGCAAGTTCGCTGAGGGCCGATTCCGGGCCGTGACCCTCGATATGACCTATCCCGTCGAGAACGGAATCTCTGGAATGCGGATGGCCCTTGACTCTCTCCGTAAAGCTGCCAAAGAGGCAGTTGGACGAGGCGACAACATCATCGTCCTTTCCGATCGCCAGCTCTCTTCTGAGCGTCTTGCAATCCCCGCGGTGCTTGCGACTGGGGCAGTGCACCACCACCTGATCCGCCAGGGTCTACGGACGCTCGTCGGACTCGTCATCGAAACAGGAGAGGCCCACACGGTCCACGACTTCACCGTCCTGGGGGGCTACGGGGCCGAGGGTATCAACCCGTACCTGGCGTTCGAGACGGTCCGGGATATCGTCGAGGGGGGCGAACTGCCAGGGATCACCGTAGAGGTTGCGCAGGCCCAATACGTGAAGGCCGCAGCTAAGGGTATCCTGAAGGTAATGTCGAAGATGGGCATCTCCACCTACCAATCCTATTGTGGCGCCCAGATATTCGACGCTCTCGGGTTGAACCAAGAGTTCGTGGACGAGTTTTTCTTTGGAACAGGGACTTCGATCGAGGGCATCGGCCTGCGTGAGGTAGCCGAAGAGACGATTAGCCGTCACAAGACTGCATTTTCTGTGGTTCCGGAGCTTGACGGTGTGCTGGACCCGGGAGGAGAAATCCAGTTCCGGCTGCGGGGAGAGCAGCACTACTGGACGCCGACCTCGATTGCCGCCCTGCAGCACGCGGTTCGCGGTAACGCAGAGGATCGCTATCGCTCTTTTTCCGCCGAAATCAACGATCAGAGCCAGCGGCTTATGACGCCACGGGGACTCTTTGAGTTCCTCCCAGCCAACGAGCCCGTGCCGTTGGCCGAGGTGGAGCCGGCCAAGGAAATCGTGAAACGATTCTCCACAGGCGCGATGTCCTTCGGGTCAATCTCTCGGGAGGCTCATACGACACTTGCGATCGCGATGAACCGCATGGGTGGACAATCGAACACAGGAGAGGGCGGGGAAGAGACCGACCGGTTCGTCCCGCTTCCGAACGGTGACTCGATGAATTCGGCCATCAAGCAGGTGGCCTCGGGTCGGTTCGGCGTCACGGCAGATTATCTTATCAACGCTGACGTCATGCAAATCAAGATTGCTCAAGGTGCAAAACCAGGCGAGGGCGGTCAGCTACCTGGCTTCAAGGTCGACCGTGTCATTGCTCAGGTGCGGCACTCGACTCCAGGCGTAGGCTTGATATCCCCGCCCCCACATCACGACATCTACTCTATCGAGGATCTAGCCCAGTTGATCTTCGACCTCAAGAACGTGAATCCACGCGCACAGGTCAGTGTAAAACTCGTCTCCGAGATCGGTGTCGGAACCGTCGCGGCTGGCGTCGCGAAGGCACATGCCGATCGGGTGACCATTTCGGGTGCGGACGGCGGCACGGGTGCAAGCCCCCGGACCTCGATCTATCATGCCGGATCCCCCGTGGAGATCGGCCTGGCGGAGACTCATCAGACATTGGTCCTGAACCAGCTGCGCAGTCGGATTGCAGTTCAGGTGGACGGGGGGCTACGAACCGGAAGGGACGTCGTCGTCGGGGGGCTACTCGGTGCGGACGAGTTCGGCTTCTCGACGGCACCTTTGGTAGCCTCTGGGTGCATTATGATGCGCAAATGCCACCTGAACACCTGTCCGGTTGGGGTGGCCACCCAAGACCCTGTTCTGCGCAAGCGGTTTTCCGGACAACCAGAGCATGTCGTGAATTACTTCTTCTTCATCGCCGAAGAGGTGCGCGAGCTCATGGCCGAGTTAGGATTCCGGCGCTTCAAGGACATGATCGGACGATCCGACCGACTCGATATGCGTAAGGGCATCGAGCACTTCAAGGCGAAGGGGTTGGACATGAGCAGACTCTTGGCCCGGCCTGAGGTCGGTCCGGAGGTCTCGGTCAGCAAGACTGAGGAGCAGGAGCACAAGCTACACGACGTGCTCGACCGGAAGCTGATCGAGGAAGCGATGTCCGCCTTACAGGATGGCAAGCCCATCCGGTTGGAGCACGCTATCAGAAACTCCGATCGGACGACGGGCGCGATGCTCTCCGGGGAGGTCGCGCGTCGGTACGGGCATGCAGGGCTACCTGACGATACGATCTACGTGAAGTTGACGGGGACCGCCGGACAGAGCTTTGGTGCTTGGTTGGCACACGGGGTCACACTCGAACTCCTGGGTGACACCAATGACTACGCGGGGAAAGGCCTCTCCGGTGGAAAATTGATCGTGCACCCCTCCGAACGTACCAAAATCCTTCCAGAACAAAGTATGATTGTTGGCAACGTCATCCTTTACGGTGCGATTTCGGGTGAGGCCTATCTACGAGGAGTCGCGGCCGAGCGCTTCGCTGTGCGGAACTCCGGGGCCTGGGCTGTGGTGGAGGGAGTGGGCGACCATGGTTGTGAGTATATGACTGGCGGAGTCGTGGTCGTACTCGGTCCGACCGGACGGAACTTTGCGGCCGGAATGTCTGGGGGCATCGCCTACGTCTTAGACAGAGAGGGCGATTTCAGCCTTCGTGTAAACCCTGAGATGGTCGAACTGGAGTCGGTCGAAGACCTGCGCCCGCTCGCGGAGAGAATCCCAGCCAACACACTTTCTTCAGTGGGACGCGATATGTTGGGGCAGGACGCGGCCAGGTTGCAGACCATGCTTGCCAGGCACGCGCGGTTCACGGACAGCGTGACGGCAAAAGAGATTCTAGATCACTGGGATGATTACCTGCCTCAGTTTGTGAAAGTCATGCCTAACGATTACCGCAAGGCGCTCACGAGGATGCGTGACGACGGGACGTCCGAGGATGTGAAGAAAAGCGCCCGCCCACGCTCGTCGCGTTCTCGTGCGTTGAAGAGTTATCGGGATGGGTAAGGTCACTGGCTTCCTTGATTTTCCAAGCCGCCACCCTGACAGAGCGGATGTCGCTGAGAGGGTAGCTCACTGGGGTGAGTTCACCGGTAGCCTGCCGGACGAGGAGTGGGCCCTCCAGGGTGCACGATGCATGGACTGCGGTATTCCGTTTTGCCATCAGGGATGCCCCGTGAATAATATTGTTCCAGATTGGAACGATCTGGTGTACCGGGATCGATGGAGGGAGGCGCTTGAGGTGCTTCACTCCACGAATAACTTCCCCGAGTTCACCGGACGCATCTGTCCGGCACCGTGCGAGGAAGCGTGCACGTTGAACATCATCGACGACCCTGTCACGATTAAATCAATTGAGTGCGCGATCATTGATCGCGCATGGGCAGAAGGTTGGGTAAAGCCTGATATCGCACAATTGAAGACGGGGCGTACAGTCGCGATCATTGGATCGGGGCCCGCTGGGTTGGCCTGCGCTCAGCAGTTAGCGCGTGTTGGTCATAACGTCACTGTTTTCGAGAAGAACTCCAAGGCCGGGGGACTCCTGCGTTACGGCATTCCGGACTTCAAAATGGAGAAGCACCAGATTGACCGGCGCATCGAGCAGATGGAGGCCGAAGGGGTGGTCTTTCGTACGGACTGCCTGGTGGGGCATGACATCGTGGCCCAAGAGGTGGTGCAGGCTTTCGACGCGCTCGTCCTCGCGGGCGGCTCTGAGTGGCCACGAAATTTGACCGTGCCGGGTCGCGAGTTAGATGGCATCCACTTCGCGATGGACTTCCTTACACAGCAGAATCGACGTAACTCGGGCGAGCTAACTCTCCCAGATGAGAAGATTCTAGCCACCGGCAAGCACGTGGTAGTGATCGGTGGTGGTGACACCGGATCCGACTGTATCGGAACGTCGTGGCGGCAGAAAGCAAAATCCGTGACTCAGTTTGAGATCCTTTCGAAGCCTCCTCACAAGGAGGATAAGGGGACCACGTGGCCAGAATGGCCCCTCAAGATGCGCACTTCCTCCTCTCAGGAGGAAGGAGGCGATCGTGACTGGAGTGTGGCCACTGAAGCGTTCTCCGGTGATAACGGTAAGGTGCGCGCGCTGCATGGGGTGCGACTGACCCCAAGGCTCGAGCGTATTGAGGGCACTGAATTTGAGATCGATGCAGATCTCGTCCTGCTGGCCATGGGATTTGTGCACCCGGTTCGTGAGGGAATGCTCGAACAGCTCGGAGTCGACCTAGACCGGAGCGGCAATGTCGCGGCCGACACTGAGGCGTACCGGACCTCAATCGACAAAGTTTTTACTGCCGGGGACATGCGCAGGGGTCAGTCCCTCGTCGTCTGGGCGATCCGTGAGGGACGCCAGTGCGCCCGATCTGTGGATAATTTCTTGATGGGGGTGAGTACTTTGCCTCGTTGAGGCACCACGATAGGGTACGCGCAGGGGGCTTTCCGATTTTGACGTTTGGAGAGTCTCGCCAGCACGGGCGCCAGATCAAGTCGTGGGAACCTCGGAACGCTGTACCCTCTCTATTAACTTAGATAACGTAGAGGTAGAGGGCTCCGGAGATCCGTATCCGGTTGTCCGTGATGGTTTGCGCTGCCCCCTAGCGTGGATATATTCACCTACTGGGAGCAGGGTGGGCCATCCATCCATCTAACACGCACCGGGCCGCCATCATGAGAGATAACGGTAAGTTTTTCGCCGGATTGGGGGGTGTGGCTTTGGTCGTCACCTACCTCATCTGGACCGGCATCAGCGAATCGATGGTGTACTACCTCACGCCCGGCGAGCTGATGGCCCGGGTGGAGGCGGATTCGACGTTCCACGAGGTAGGCGTCAAGGTGAGTGGGCGTGTCGAGCGGGGCTCATGGAATCGAGAGAAAGACGAGCTATTGCACCGCTTCACCGTCATCGATCTTTTGGACGAGTCGGTGCGCTTTGCTGTGGAATACCGGGACATACTCCCCGATACCTTCAACGACACGGAGAATGTGGACGTGGTCGTCGAGGGTCGATACCGGGAGGATGGCGTTTTCGAAGCCACAGTCGTTCTCGCGAAGTGTGGCAGCCGTTACGAAGCTACGCCTGAGGAACTGCTAGGGTGATCTTCCTCGGAGAGCTTGCTCTCTGGATTGCACTACCGATCGGAATCTGGGGAGCAGCGGCCGGATTCATCGGTGGGCGTATGGAACGCGGCGACTTCGTTCGGAGTGCTGAGCATTGCGTCTACGCCGTATTCTTCCTGCTGGTTCTAACGTCGGCGGGGATCATAACCGCCTTCGTGACCGACAGCTTCGAGTACTGGTACGTCGCGAACTACTCCAACCGCGAACTGTCGCTGTTCTACAAGATCTCAGGCCTCTGGGCCGGCCAGCGCGGGTCGTTGGTGTTCTGGGTGCTGCTCCTTTCCTTCTTCTCCGCTGCTGCGGTCTTCACGAACCGGGAGAAGAATCGGGAGTTCATGCCGTACGTGGCCGGCATACTCCTCACGATTTCCAGCTTCTTCTTGGTGGTGTTGCTGTTCGCCGAAGTGAATCCGTTCGAGAGGCTGCCCTTTGCGCCCGCCGACGGCCGGGGGCTCAACCCGCAGCTTCAGAACTACTGGATGTCGATCCATCCGCCCACTCTGTACTTGGGGTTCACTGCGTTCACGATTCCGTTCGCTTTCGCGATGTCGGCGTTGCTCAGTGGGAAGTTGGATACGCGCTGGATCGTGATCACACGGCGCTGGATCCTGCTGTCTTGGTTCTTCTTGGCGAACGGCATCATCTTCGGCATGCGCTGGGCGTACCTGGAGCTCGGCTGGGGCGGATTCTGGTTCTGGGATCCGGTGGAGAACGCGTCGGTGTTGCCCTGGCTGACGGCGACGGCCTTCCTCCACTCGATCCAGATTCAGGAAAACCGGGGGATGCTCAAGGTTTGGAACATGGGCCTCGTGACCCTCACGTTCCTGTTGACGATTTTCGCGACCTTCCTGACGCGGTCAGGCTTGATTGAGTCGGTTCATACATTCGCCGAAAACACTACGATCGCGTTCATCTTCCTCGCGTTCATGGGAGTGATGACCGGGGCTTGTATCCTGCTGATCGCGTGGCGGTACCCGCACCTCAAGAGCGAGAATCAGATTCAGTCGTTTCTATCCCGAGAATCGGCATTCTTGTTCAATAACCTGATCCTTCTGGGTGCGGCTTTCACCATCCTGTGGGGGACGCTGTTCCCGCTCATCACTGAGGGTCTGACGGGCCAGGCCATCGCGGTTGGTCCGCCATTTTTCAACCGGGTCAACCTGCCGATCGGATTGGCGTTGCTCGCCTTGATGGGGATCGGACCGGTCATCGCGTGGCGAAAAGCTTCGCGCCGCAATCTCGTGAAAAACTTTCGCATGCCGGTCATCGTGGGTGCGATGGTCGTCGGGGCGTTGTTCCTGAGAGGTGTGAACCACGGGATGGCTCTGCTGACATTCGGGCTGTCGGCCTTCGTGATGACCATCATCATCGTCGAGTTCGTGAAGGGGACCAAGGCACGGGCCCGCATCGAGGGCGAGGGTCATCTCCTGGCCTTCTACCACCTCGTGAGCCGGAATCGGCGCCGCTGGGGAGGATACATCGTACACGTCGGCGTGGTGATGATTTTCACCGCGTTTGCCGGCGTAGCTTTTAATCGCGAAATCGTTCAGACCATCGATCCTGGTGAGACAGTCACGATCGAGTCTCCGTTCGGACACGAATACGCGCTCACGTACCAGGGATTGTCGTCGCCTCGTGGTGAGAACATGGTGCGGCAGGCAGTAGCCCTGATGACCGTCGAGCGAGATGGCCGGCCAGTCGAATCCCTCAGGGCGGAGAAGGTCCTCTACGTCAAGTGGGAAGAGTCACCGATTTCGAACGTGGGGGTCAACTCCTACCTCCTCGAAGACCTCTACCTGATCCTCGACAACGTAAACGATCTCGGTGCCGCTTTCGAGAATGATGCCGCAGCTCAGCGTGCGACCTTCAAGGTGCAGGTCAACGTACTGGTGGGCTGGATCTGGTATGGCGGATTCGTCCTCACCTTGGGCGGGATCATCGGACTGTGGCCCTCTCGAGGCTCCACCCCAACTGTTGCGCGCTCCACGACCCAGACTGGGGGCGAACGGCCCGCTCTGGCCGTACGAAGCTGACGACGTGGGGCCGATGAAGTGGGGTTGATCGTTGGGGTGATTCTTGTCTCAACTGGCGTGATCCTCTTCGTCATGCTGCCCGTCCTGCGCGGCGACTGGGCCGCGATGGGGCGCTCGGACGCTGAGGTCACCGAAGTCGACGCTCGAAAGCAGGCCGCACTCCGCGGGCTTCGCGACGCCGAATACGACCTTGGATCTGGCAAGATCGACCAGGAGGATTACCAGGTTATCAAGTCCGATCTGGCTCGTCAGGCGTTGGAGGCCATGGGGGAGGAAAGCGCGGGCGGCCATGCCGCTGATGAAGGGACTCCCACAGACGGGGCCGCGAAGCCGTCGAAGGGTTCCGCCGCGAAGG
>Ga0209752_1000614_pt1 | contig 17298 bp, 17 predicted proteins | sample METZYME_3_250m_FD_187548 | JGI IMG/M metagenome (GOLD analysis project Ga0209752, IMG submission 187548) | Marine microbial communities from oxygen minimum zone in mesopelagic equatorial Pacific - METZYME_3_250m (SPAdes) (version 2) | ecosystem: Environmental > Aquatic > Marine > Oceanic...
GAATTCCTTCGCTTTCCCAGGTCTTGCCGATGAACGAGACGCCAACGTTTCTGGTACCTGCCGTTGCGTTGAACCGGACCTCCAATTCCGCGTCTGCCGAAGTCCGGTAGTCGTCCCACGCCTGCGTCGGGTAGCCGGTCCCAGAGGCCGCCACGAACGTACCGGAGAAGCTGACGGGCGCTGGGGTTCCGTGTTGCTCGCCGCCCACCTGGAACCGTGCGACTCGGTGGCCGTCGACCCGTACGTCGAGGTCGTGCGCTTCGTCGAGGTTCACGATGTACTCATACACGCTCCGGGTTAACCGAACCCGGATGATGTAATCACCGTCGAGTGGAAAACGATGACGGACCGACAGGCCACCGCGGGACCCGAAGGGCAGATTTTCACTCATGCGGTCGTTTTGTGTCAGCGTGATCGGCACCGCGTAGGTCTTCGACGTGAAGCTCGCCGGGATTGTCGGGTCACCGACCGCGAGTCGGCTGATGCGCCGGGCCGCCGAGAGATACCGCTCCATTAGCGCTGGGGACAGCGCTAATGTTCCGGCTAAATTGTCGAATCCGTGGCCCGTGTCGTCAGCGGGAAGCAGTGTTTCCGCGTCAACCTCTAGGCTGAGCAGATCACGGACCGCGTTGGTGTACTCCACCCGGTTGAGGCGGTGGGTGGGCACGCGACCCGGTTCAGGGTTGACCGCGCCCCATTGGTCGAGCGCAGTTTCGAGCCAAGTGCGGAATCCATCATAGCGAACGCGATCCGGCCGTGGTCGTCCGGGTGGTGGCATGAGATCGCCGCGTAACTTGTGTACCACCTGCTCCCAGACACGCGGCGTGGCCCCAACGTCGGAGAGATCGAGTTCGTCGAGCGCGAGGTCACTAGTGCGTAGTCTTGCGTTGTGGCAAGTGACGCAGTAGCGGTCAAGGAGCGCACGATATGTTGCGACGGCGTCAGCGGTGCTCGTCTGTGCGATCGACGGCGTGGTGGCCAGAGGGCCTGGAGTCTGAGTTTGCCCAGAGCTCGAGGCGGCCCAGGACAGACACAAAACCCCGACTGTGACCGCGCGGGCCAATGGCAGCGACATCATCGTGCTTAGTCTCAAGAAAAGTAGCACCATAATAACAAGCTTCGGGTGGGTTGAAGACGATCCTATTGGCGTGCTACGGTCCTACCATCCTAGGAGAGGGCTGATGAACACACGGATGACGCTCCGGCGTTCGATATCACTTTGGGTGCTGTGGATTGGAGTGGCCTGCTTTGCGTTGGCAGGTCTTGCTCCGACGCTGGTCTCAGCGCAGCCCCGGGCGGCAACCGGGGTGATTAGCGGTAGTGTGACAGCTGATCGGGGGACCGTGGCGGCGTTCCGGGTGAAAGCGAGACACACCGAGCAGCGGATTGCGTACACGGTCTATACCGTGGGTGGCCGGTATCAAATCTTCAACCTCCCGACGGGCACCTACGAGGTGCGGGTGATTGAGGCTGGATTTGAATCGGTAGTCGAAACCGTTGAGGTGGCGTCCAATCGGTCCACGACCGTCGACCTGACGCTTACCGCCACCGGCGCGGTCGAAGTCCAGGGTGCTGGTGCGCGAGGTGCCACGGCACAGCGGAATTATGGTGGGGCCTCAGCCGATGACCGTGTCGCCGACCTGGTCGACTTCGACACCCTCTATCCTCCGAGTCCAGCGCGGGAGGTCATGCTGCGGGCATGTTTCGGCTGCCATGGGCCGGCTGGGTTTCACCGACGCGGCCGCAAGAACGAGGCGGGATGGCGACAAGCCGTCGACCGGATGTTTGACCCCAACGGTCGCGTCGCCGACATGGCCGCAGGGGTACCGCAGGTGACCTACGACTTGGTATCGCCGGATGAGAAGGAAAGCATCATTCAGTATCTAACCGCCAATTTTGGTCCCAGTTCGACGCTGCGCGACCTTGAACTGGACCCGCTGGTCAGAGACGAGGCGGAGCTGTCGCAGGCGGTCTACATCCAATACGAACTGAATAGAGCGCCCAGGCGGCAACTTTCGAATGGGGCGACTCCACGGGGCAGCATTCACAGTGTTTTCGCGAGCGTCGCGGATCCGGGGGTGATCTGGGTCTCCGGAAACGGTTCGAATGCCATCCTCAAGGTGGACACCCAAGACACCGATTTCACGAGCCGAACGACTGAGTACTGGATTGACAACCCGGAAAATATCAACGTTACGCCGCATGGGATCATCGAGTACCGAGGCAAGGTCTATTGGGTTGAGTTGACCGGTGACCATCTCGGCGAACTCGATCCGGCGACCGGTGTGATGACGCGGTACGCGATGCCGACGACCGGTGCTGGGCCGCACAGCATGTGGGTCGATTCGCGTGGGAACTTCTGGTACACCTACTTTGCCTCCTCGGGCAAGATCGCTCGTTTCGAGCTGGCGACTAAGGAGTTCACTGAGTGGGAGCCGCTGGCGGGTTTCAGTGGGTACGGGATTGTGGTCGATGCGCAAGACCGCGTTTGGGCGGTCGGTTTGCACACACCGGCGATATTTATGTACAACCAGGAGACGGCCGAGTGGACATCATTTCCGATGGCCAACCCGGCTCGGCGTCCCACTATCGACACGCGGGGTAAGGTGTGGGCGGCCCACTACTTTGGGAACGCGATCACGAAAATCGATCCGGTCACGGGCGAGGTGACGGAGTACGAACTACCGCTGAAGGATGGAAACCCGTACGACCTGTGGCCTGATACTGAAGATAATCTCTGGGTCGAGAACGCGATCTACAACTCGATGGTGAAGTTCGACCAAGCAACTGAGCAATTCACTTACTTTCCGTTCCCCGAGTTGCGCGCGCACACCCCGAAGATTGATCGCGACGCAGATGGGACCTTATGGTTCACGTTGCGAGACCCGTCAGGACCGGGTATTGCGGCGCTCAAGCCGAAGGGGAACGTGCCCTCGGGGTCAGCGTCAGGGGTCGCGCAGTAACGGTCAAATTCGTCGTAACGGAGATTGCGCACTACGAGACCCGCATCAGGGGTAACTGCCCTTGATTCCCGCTGGCGCCGCGGCTAGTATTCACATTCCATTTGAAGAGTTCTGACTCGCTCTACAGGCTCGGCCGAAGCCCATGCATCTGACGCCCCGGGAAATCGAGAAGTTAACGATCTTTACGGCTGGTGAGGTCGCCCGCAAGCGCCTCGACCGCGGGCTAAAACTCAACCACCCCGAAGCGGTCGCCCTGATCACGTCAGAAATCCTGGAGCGTATTCGGGACGGAAAGACGGTCGCCGAGTTGATGAAGCTCGGTCGGGGGGTCTTGACCGCCGACGACGTGATGGAAGGTGTGCCCGAGATGATTCCGGAGATTCAGGTCGAAGGCACCTTTCCCGACGGCACGAAACTGGTTACGGTTCACGACCCGATCACCTGAGGAAGCTCCTGATGGTTCCTGGCGAATTTAAGCTCGGAGATGAACCGATCGAGGCGAATGTGGGCCGAGATACCCTCCGGCTGGAGGTTGCTAATCTCGGTGACCGGCCCATTCAGGTCGGTTCCCATTGCCATTTCTTTGAATCAAATCGGTGGCTCGGATTCGATCGCAGAAAAGCCTATGGCATGCGCTTGAATATCCCCGCGGGCACAGCGGTTCGCTTCGAGCCGGGTGATACGTGTGAGGTGGAGTTGGTTGCGCTCGCGGGCAACCGTGCGGTCTATGGGATCAACGGTCTTGTGAATGGTGGATTGGACGATTCCGATGTGAAACAGCGGGCCCTTGCCGCGGTCGCCACGTTCGAAAGGAAACCCGCGTGAAGATCGAGAGATCCACCTACGCCGAACATTTCGGGCCGACCACAGGAGATGGGGTGCGGCTCGGGGACACCGATCTTATTGTCGAGGTCGAGGCAGACCATACCGTTTACGGCGACGAGGTTAAGTTCGGCGGGGGAAAAGTCATCCGCGATGGCATGGGCCAGTCTGCTTCGATGTCCCGCGAAGGCGGTTCCCCAGACCTTGTCATTACCAACGCGCTCGTGCTGGACTACACGGGTATCTTCAAAGCTGACATCGCTATCCGTGACGGTAAAATTTCAGCGATTGGTAAGGCTGGCAACCCCGACATCATGGATGGTGTGTCTGACGGGATGGCGATCAGCGCCTCGACGGAGGTTCTTGCCGGTGAAGGGCGCATTGTCACGGCCGGCGGTATCGACGCGCACATTCACTTCATATCGCCTAACCAGATTCCCGAGGCGTTCTACTCGGGCGTCACGACCCTGATCGGTGGGGGCACTGGACCCGCGACCGGTACGAACGCGACGACCTGTACGCCCGGGCCGTGGAACATCCGACGCATGTATGAGGCCGCTGAGTCGTTTCCGTTGAATTTTGGTTATCTCGGGAAGGGAAATTCGTCGCTGCCTGCTGCGTTAGAGGAGCAGGTCCGGGCCGGCGCACTCGGACTCAAGCTTCACGAAGACTGGGGGACGACGCCCGCGGCTATTGACCAATGCCTCTCGGTTGCGGACCGCTTTGACGTCCAAGTGGCTATTCACACGGACACGCTCAACGAAGCCGGGTTTGTCGAGGATACCATCGCCGCGTTTAAGGGCAGGACGATTCACACCTATCACACCGAAGGTGCAGGTGGCGGTCATGCGCCTGACATCATCCGTCTTTGTGGCGAATCGAATGTTCTCCCGTCATCGACGAATCCGACGATGCCGTTCACGCGAAACACGATGGACGAGCACTTGGACATGCTGATGGTGTGCCACCATCTGTCGGCATCCATCCCTGAAGACGTAGCATTTGCCGACTCTCGGATTCGTGCTGAGACGATTGGCGCTGAGGATATTTTGCACGACATGGGCGCGTTCAGCATGATGGCGTCGGATTCTCAGGCCATGGGTCGCATTGGCGAGGTCATCTGCCGCACTTGGCAGACGGCCGACAAAATGAAGGCGCAACGCGGCCGCCTCGACGAGACCGGTGATAATGACAATGTCCGGGCCAAACGCTATATCGCGAAATACACCATCAATCCAGCGATCGCACACGGTATTGCCGAGACCGTTGGGTCGGTGGAAGTTGGGAAGATGGCAGACTTGGTCTTGTGGAAGCCGGCGTTCTTCGGTGTAAAGCCTGAGCTAATCGTCAAGGGGGGCTTTATCGCGGGGGCGGCTATGGGCGATGGCAACGCGTCGATCCCCACACCACAGCCTTATATCTACCGGGCGATGTTCGGGCATTACGGCCAAGCGCTCAACTCGACGTCGGTGCATTTCGTCTCGCAAGCCGGCATAGACGGTACGGCGCTCAGAGGGCTGGGTCGCAGGCTGGAATCGGTTAGTGGGTGCCGAACGTTGGGAAAAAAGGACCTTGCGTGGAACGACGCGACACCTAAAATCGAGGTCAACCCAGAGACCTACGAAGTACGAGCCGACGGAGAACTGCTGACGTGTGATCCTGTCGAAATACTTCCCCTAGCGCAGCGATATTTCCTCTTCTGATATGACGATTGTTGAAGCTGTGACACGAGAGGAAGCGCTGGAGGGAGGGTCGGCGAATTACCGACGGACCACGATCACACTCCCACTAGAAGATCGTCAGAAAACTCACGGTCGACGACGGTCCGATGATGGGCTTGAGTTCGCTATATCACTCGCGCCTGGTCTGACGCTGGCAGACGGCGATTGCTTCGTCTTGGAGGCCGAGCGGGTGGCAGTTGTCGTGCGGGAGGCTGCTGAGGCGGTCTACGTTCTCCGGCCCCGGTCCGATCAGGACCGGGCGTACTTTGCCTACCAGATCGGCAACCGACATCAGAAGCTCATGATTAACGACGAGGAACTGGTGTGTCTACGGGACCCAGCTGTGCGGAGCCTTTTTGAACAGCTGCACGTGGGTTACTCGGAGGACACCCGTCCATTTACCCCGGCGACGGTGGCTTCGGGGCCGCATCAGCACTGAGCGGAATGAACCGCGAGAGAGTCCAGCGGTAACGGTCTTGGGTTCAGATCGCATCCTCCAGATTCTGCAACTGAGCGACGGACTTTTTCCGGTCGGGGCATTTGCGTTCTCCGACGGACTGGAGACGGCCGTTCAGCAGGACGAAGTCGTCGATGGGCACGATATTCGTGTGTGGTTGGAGCACTACGTTGACATGGTGTTTGGGGCATCCGAAGGGCCCGCGCTTGTGCAAACGATGCACGCGTTTCCTGAGGACTGGCAGCGACTTGAGCATCTAGACCATGAGCTGAGCGCGCTGAGACCCTCTTCGGAGACACGCATGAGTAGTCGATCATTGGGATTACGGCTGCTAAGGACGTGCGTTGCGCTCTATCCTGCTCGGGGCCTTGAAGAGTTGCTAGAGCGAGTGGAGTCGGGCCGGTGCCATGGCAATCTTGCGGTCGTTCATGGTGTCGTGTTCAGCGTCCTCGACATTAGCGAGCGGGAGGCGCTGTTGGCGTTTGCCTATTCACGACTTTCGGGAGCTGTGTCGGCGGCGTTACGGCTGGCGCCGGTCGGGCAACACGAGATGCAACAGGTGCTCAAGGATACGTTAGCGAGTGTCCCCATGGTCGTCGACGACATCCTCAGAAGGCCAGCCTACTGCCTGACTTCGTTTGTCCCGACGCTGGACGTGTGCCAAATGGAACACCGGTATCTCTACAGCCGGTTGTTTCGATCGTGAGCATCGGAGAGGTGATGGGTATGCGAAAACCCGTACGGATTGGTATCGGGGGGCCTGTCGGGTCTGGAAAGACGGCTCTAGTGGATTGTCTCTGTAAGCGGATGCGTAGCGACTACAACTTGGCGGTTGTCACGAACGACATCTTCACTCGCGAAGACATGGAATTTCTCGTGCGTAGCAAAGCTTTAACACCGGACCGGCTGATGGCAGTCGAGACTGGCGGATGCCCGCACACGGCAATTCGGGAGGACGCGTCGTCGAACTTTGAGGCGATCGACAAGATGGTCGCTAGGTTTCCAGACCTGGACCTGCTCTTCCTGGAGAGTGGCGGTGACAACCTTGCGGCGAGCTTCTCTCCGGAGCTGGTCGACGCCGCGATCTACGTGATCGACGTGTCCGGTGGAGATAAGGTGCCTCGGAAAGGTGGGCCTGGCGTCACGCGGTCTGATCTTTTGGTCATTAACAAAACTGACCTAGCTCCGTATGTCGGCGCGGATCTCGGTGTCATGGATCGGGACGCTCGCAAGATGCGTGGAGATCGCCCGTTTGTGTTTACGAACCTGAAGAAGATGGAGGGCGTCGACGACGTCACGTCGTGGATCCGGCGCGAACTGCTCTTTGCCGATGTCGAGCTTTCCTCATCCCTTCCTAGAGCTTGAGGGTGGCGCCAGCCCACTCTCGGTTCGCGACGTCGGGCGATCCGGTCGTCTCGACTTGCGCTTCAGTGTCCGGCGTGGCCGTACTGTTCTCAGCCACCAGTATCACGAGGTTCCATTCAAGGTGTCTAGGGTGCACTATTCGCCCGCCTCTCCGCTGGCTCGAGTGATCGTGATGCACTCGACCGCCGGCTTATTCGGCGGCGACCGCCTAGAAGCGCGGATTCATGTCGACGCGGGCGCTCAAGCCGTGGTCACCTCGCAGTCTGCGACGAAGGTCCATCCCTCGGGTATCTCACCTGCATGCCAGTCACTGCGTATCTCTGTCGAGACCGGGGGCGAACTGCATTACTACGTCGACCCCGTGATCCCGTTTGCTAATAGTCGGCTACAGCAGGAGATCCGGATTGAACTCGGTAGCGGTGCGCGTTTCTATTACTGGGATGGTTTGATGGCCGGTCGTGTCCGGAGCGGCGAGAGTTGGAGCTTCGCCGAAATGCGGTCGCAGACCGCGGTCCTCGTCAATGCAGAGCTTGCCTACCTGGACCGGTTCGAGTTGCGCCCTGCGGACCAGTCGCCCACACGGCGATGGGCGATGGGCCGGTACAGCTATATGGCAAGCGCGTTTGCGTACGACCCGTCCATTGACGAAGGTAGTCTTGATTCCATTCGTTCCGCCATCGCCTCCCCAGGGCCGGACTTCGTCTATGGTCTCGACTTACCATTTGATCGACTTATGGTCGGCCGCTTTCTCGCGGACAATGGGGTGAGGGTTCGACTCGCGCGGGACCGCTACCAGAGGGCCGTCCTGTCGCATTTGTCGGGTCAATCTCTTTCCCGGCCTGGCCATGGAGCCGAGGCCGTCGGCTCCACATAAACGTCAGTTCAGCTCGTTTGGTCTACAAGCTCGTCGTTTGGTCCGTAGGCCGCTCCCGTCAGCGGTAGAGCCAAGCTAAGTCGTTACGGGGGCCAACCCTGATCAACGCCCGGCAAGGTGGCGACTCGTTGGGTTGAAGCGGACGACGCATTGCGGAACTCGCTGCCCGGGTCCGCAGTTGTCGGTGCGGTGCTCCCCGCGAACCCTCCGGGTCGCAGCTTACTGCCGGTGAGACCGATGCGTGCGTGTTGGGGCACGTCGAGAGAGAGGCTGTCAATCGTGCCCCTTGGCGTGTCTGGCGAGACGGCACTTTTGTTTACGGCGCACATCCACATGCTCGGTTAGAACAATAATGTGGGCTCGGACGAGGTGAGATCAGCACTTCTGTGTGTCGCATCAGGACCTACTCCAAAAGACGGCCCTTTCCTTCAGATCTCGGAAGGACCTGGTAATTCATTTAATTTGAATGACTTACGTAGAACCCGGTAACGGGGTTGCTCGTCTTGTGTGGTCTCAGTATCTGCACCTGAGCCTGGCACGGGATGTGCAATATAACTGGCCGCTGGTTAAAGGGGTCATACGTCGTCGGTTGTTGCCACGGTGATTCCGGGTCGCGATCGGCACCAACAGCGAGCCAGATATGCGCTACGCACTACGGAAAGGACAAGCTGTGTTTACCAAACGGGTCCACGAGGGCACTGTAACGAAACCGAGTTGGGGGACTTTAACGCCTGCGCTGCTGGCGTTGTTCCTTGGGTGGGCGTCCGGGGCGCCGTTGTACGCGCAGGACGTCTCGGTCGGCGCGGGAATGCAAACCAGCTTCATTCACCACCAACCTGCCGAAGGGGACTCGGTGGACAACTTCAGACTTAATAGTTTGCGCTTCTACCTGAACGGTCAGGCGTCTGACAACATCAGCTTCATGGTCAATACCGACATCAATTACGGGGGCACGCTGTTTGTCTGCCCCGAGGATGGCAGTTGCGGGGCTGGCTTTGGGAACCAGGGCAATGAGGTGCAGATTCTCGATGCGGTGGCCCAGATCGCAATATCGGATAAGTTCAATATTTGGTTTGGTCGGCACTTGCCGCCGAGCGACCGCGCGAACCTTCACGGTCCCTTCTACTCCCATCACTGGGCCGTCTTCAGCGACAGCCTGCAGGACGGCTATCCGTTCCTCTTCCAGGGTCGCCAAAACGGTGCAACCTATTGGGGTCAGTTCGGCAAGGTCAAGCTGTCTGCTGGAGCGTACGACGGGTCGTCAACGGGAGTTGGTAACAGCAGCACGAATTTGATGACCGCAGGACGTATACAGGTGGATTTCTGGGACCCGGAAGCTGGTTACTATCTGAACGGGACCTACTACGGTCAGCGAAATCTCTTGGCGATTGGGCTCGCTGCTCAGACACAGGCTGGGGATGTGGTGCCGGCGGTGATTGGTACGGACGGAACGGTGATTGACGAGTTAACCACAAAAACTGCCTCCAGCTTTGATTTCTTGCTCGAGCGCATGACCGGCAATGGCAGCGCGGTGTCGCTCGAAGCCGAGGTGGTGCGCTACGACGGGTTGGGGGGGTATCCCACTGTTCCCGGTTCCGCGTATCAAACCTTGACGGGTGGCTTCGTGCTGGCCGCCTACCTGTTCCCAGAGACGTCGGGACCGGGCCAGTTCGAGATTCTCGCGAAATACGGTTTGGCGACCTTTAGTCAAGACAGGAATGCGGCGTATCCAGACTTTGACCAGAAGACGTCCGAAGTGAACTTCAATTACATCCTTAACGAATTCAACGCACGCGTGATGATCTTTTTTAAGAAAACCGACTATACGGCTGTGCGTATGGATGACACGCAGGTCGGTGTCGGCTTACAGATTCAGATGTAACCATCCGTTGACCACCACAGGAGTGAACCATGAAATTTAAGCACGCGTGTTTCATCGTTTGTTTGGCCGCCGCGCTGGCGTTGCCGGTTGCCGCTGGGGCGCAGGACCCGATCAAGGTCGGTATCTTGCACTCGCTCTCGGGTTCAATGGCCATCAGTGAGACAACGTTGAAAGATACGATTCTCATGATGATCGACGAACAGAACAAAAAGGGCGGGCTGCTCGGAAGACAACTCGAAGCAGTTGTGGTCGATCCGGCCTCGGACTGGCCTCTTTTTGCCGAGATGGCTCGTTCATTACTCGAGTCGGAACAAGTTGACGTCGTCTTCGGGTGCTGGACGTCCGTGTCGAGGAAATCAGTGCTTCCGGTGTTCGAAGAGCTGAATGGTCTCCTCTTTTATCCGGTCCAGTACGAAGGGGAAGAGTCCTCGAAGAACGTCATCTACACCGGCGCGGCGCCGAATCAGCAGGCGATCCCGGCAATCGACTACCTGATGGAGGAAGTGGGTATCGAACGCTGGGTGCTTGAAGGCACCGACTATGTGTATCCCCGGACCACGAACCGGATCCTTGAGGCCTACCTGAAGCAGAAGGGGGTAGAGGAGGAGGACATCTCCATTAACTACACGCCGTTCGGCCACTCGGACTGGCAGACACGGGTGTCTACCATCCGGCGCTTTGGGTCCGCCGGCAAAGCGACCGCGGTGGTGTCCACGATCAACGGGGATGCCAACGTCCCGTTCTACCTGGAGCTCGCCAACCAAGAGGTTTCGGCCGAGGACATTCCGGTCGTCGCGTTCTCGGTTGGTGAGGAAGAGTTGTCCGGCCTCGATACCACCCCGCTCGTCGGTCATTTGGCGGCGTGGAACTATTTCCAGAGCATCAGTTCGCCCATTAACTCCGAATTCATCTCGACGTGGAAGACGTTCGTCAACAACACCGACCGAACGACGAACGACCCGATGGAAGCCCACTACATCGGCTTCAACCTGTGGGCGCAGGCAGTCGAGAAAGCCGGCACGACTGACGTGGACGCGGTGCTTGATGCGCTCCCTGGCACCGAAACACCCAATCTGACCGGTGGCACGGCGCGCGTGCTCGCGAACCATCACATCACCAAGCCGGTCTACATCGGAGAGGTGCAGGCGAACGGCCAGTTTGACGTGGTCTGGCAGACCGACGGCACGGTGGAGGGAGACGCCTGGTCTGATCACCTGCCGGTTAGCGAGGACACGATAGGAGATTGGGTGGTACGGAAATGCGGAAACTACAACCGCGTGACCGATGTGTGTTCGGGAACTGCTTACCAATAAGGGTAGCGATTTCCGGCGAGTGTTATCAGTGAGAGAAGTGCGATACGGCGAGTGGCGGCCCTTGTGGCTGCTGCTCGCCGTCTGCTTTGTCGGGCTCCAGGTCTCGGCTCATGCCCAGACAGATGATGACGGCTTTCGGGCTGTCGTGAGCGAATTTGGCGACGCCAACTTCCGAGAGAAGGAGGCGATTGCCGAACGGCTGCTCGACACTGGGCACGCCAGCGCCAGGGCTGTGCTGACGGCCTTGTTGGAAGGTCGGTTTTTCGTTCGTGATCAGGACCAGCAGCCCTTCATCGTTGAATCGACAGACGAAGACTTGTCGGCGTTCGCACTTGTCGACGTTGTGTCGCTTGAGAGCGCCGGCTCGGCCGAGCCGGACCAGTTGAGTAGAGTCATTACCAACAACCGGTTGCGCCGGTTCCTCCGAATCACTATCGCAAGATTCGCGCTCTCCAGTCCTGAGGTCGACGTTCGGGTTGATGCGGTGAAGCAGATGCTGCGCTCGCTCGACGAGGCATCGATCGAACTGCTCCGTGAGCGCGCTGCCGAGGAGACCGAATCCAGCGTCTTGTACGAAATTGATACCGCTCTTGCTCTCGCCGACCTCGACGAGGATGAAGCGGGCGCTCGACTCGCTGCAGTTAACACCCTTTCGGACCGGCTGAGTCCAGATGTCTACAATCGCCTTTCGGCGCTACTTGAACGCGACGAGGATGGCAACTTCGTCGAAGCTGATGAGGACGTTCGCCTTGCGGCCACGGAGGGTGTGCGCCGCATTGATTCAGCCCGGGATTTTTATTCCGTTATCGAGACGATATTTTTTGGCCTCAGCCTGGGGTCCGTGCTGGCGCTGGTCGCGATCGGCTTGACCATTACGTTCGGCGTCATGGGCGTTATCAACCTAGCTCACGGCGAGTTGCTGATGCTTGGTGCCTACACGACCTACGTCGTGCAACTCGCCATGCCGGAGTACATCGACCTTTCGATTCTGGTGGCTATTCCCGTTGCGTTCGTTGTCACCGGTCTCGTGGGCGTGCTTATCGAGCGGACCATCATTCGGTTTCTCTACGGCCGACCGCTCGAGACGCTACTGGCGACGTTTGGGGTGAGCCTGGTGCTACAACAGTTCGTGCGGACCGTGTTCACCGCAAACAATCGCCCGGTGGTGACGCCAACATGGATGAGCGGCACACTGCAGTTCAACGAAGCTTTTTCGCTTACCTACAACCGACTCTACACCATCTTGTTCACGCTGATCGTGTTCGCCATCTTGTTGACGGTTCTGAAACGCACTCGAATAGGCCTGGAGATGCGAGCCGTGTCTCAGAACCGGTTGATGGCTCGAGCGATGGGTGTCCGGAGCGAGTGGGTTGACGCGATGACCTTCGGGTTGGGGGCGGGCATCGCGGGCATGGCTGGTGTGGCGCTGACTCAGTTGACCAACGTAGGCCCGAACTTGGGACAGTCTTACATTGTCGACTCGTTCATGGTGGTGGTATTCGGTGGCGTTGGCAACATTTGGGGCACGCTCATTGGTGGCATGTCATTGGGAATCGTCAATAAGGTGCTGGAGCCCTTTGCCGGGGCGGTGCTCGGCAAGATCTTTGTGCTGGTGGCGGTGATCTTGTTCATCCAGCGCTTTCCGCGGGGACTGTTTCCGCAGACTGGCCGTGCCGCAGAGGATTCGTGAAGATCCGTCAGCAAGCCCTATCCGTGTTGTTCGCCGATCGCGCCAGCCTTGGCTTCCTCGCGCTTCTGGCCGCTGTCGGGGTTCTTGTGCCGATCCTCAATGTGGCGGTTCCAGAGTCTTCGCCGCTGCACCTGTCAACTTACGTCGTCGGGCTTATTGGCAAGTATTTTTGCTACGCGATTTTGGCGATCGCCGTTGACCTCATCTGGGGATTTTGCGGCATTTTGAGTCTCGGCCATGCGGCGTTCTTTGCCCTCGGCGGTTACGCCATGGGGATGTACCTCATGCGGCAGATTGGGACGCGCGGGGTCTATGGCCACCCGGTACTTCCGGACTTTATGGTGTTTCTCAATTGGGACGCGTTGCCGTGGTTTTGGTATGGGTTTGATCAGTTCTGGTTTGCGATCGTCATGGTGGCACTTGTGCCAGCGGCACTCGCGTTTGTGTTCGGCTGGCTGGCGTTCCGTTCACGGGTCACCGGTGTGTATTTTTCTATCATGACGCAGGCATTGAGCTATGCGTTGCTGCTCGCCTTCTTTCGCAACGACATGGGGTTCGGTGGTAACAACGGGTTCACAGATTTCAAGGATCTCTTAGGTTTTGACTTGCAGAGTGATGTTACGCGGTCGGCCTTGTTGCTGGCGACAGCCGTAACGCTAGCGGTCAGTTATGGCGCGTGTCGCATGATCGTTACGTCGCGCGCCGGGCGGGTGATTCGTTCGATTCGTGATGCGGAGAGCCGGACGCGATTCTTGGGTTATAGCGTTGAATCGTACAAGCTCTGGCTCTTCGTGTTTTCGGCAGTCATGGCCGGTGTGGCTGGTGCGTTATATGTGCCTCAGGTAGGCATCATTAACCCGAGTGAATTTGAACCCATCAACTCAATCGAGGTGGTCATCTGGGTGGCGGTGGGGGGACGTGGCACCCTGTTTGGTGCGGCCGCTGGCGCGATACTCGTCAACTATCTCAAGACGTTCTTTACCGGGGCGTTACCGGAAGTCTGGTTGTATGTACTCGGTGCGATCTTTGTGGGCGTTACGGTCTTTCTCCCGCGCGGCCTGGTAGGTCTCGTGCCTGCTCTGAGCCGAGACAGATGACCCCGGTGTTTTCGCAGCCGCGTGGCGCTCAGGCGACCCGACGCTCGCTCCGCGAAATGCGCGAAGCGGCGGAACGGCGGAAGCCATCGGTACTGCTCGGAAAGGTCCTTTACCTGGACAAACTCACTGTCAGTTTCGATCGGTTCAAGGCCCTCAATGAACTCACTCTCCACGTAGACCCTGGGGAACTTCTTTGTGTCATCGGACCAAACGGTGCCGGGAAGACGACCATGATGGACGTCATTACCGGTAAGACTCGTCCGGACGAAGGGTCGGCATTCTTCGGGCCAGACGTTAATTTGTTGATGCTCAGCGAGCCTGAGATCGTAGCGGCCGGCATCGGTCGTAAGTTCCAGAAACCGACCGTTTTCGAGTTCTTGAGTGTCTTCGAGAACTTGGAGCTCGCCTTAGCAGACAACAAGTCTTTCTGGCACACGCTCGTGGCTCGTCTGACGTCCAGCCAACGTGAACGGATCGACGAAGTGCTCGAGATCATCCGCCTTCAAACTAAGCGCACGGCTATGGCGGGAGCGTTGTCCCATGGGCAGAAGCAGTGGCTTGAGATCGGTATGCTCCTGATGCAGGAGCCGGAACTGCTACTGGTGGACGAACCCGTGGCCGGCATGACGCCGCAGGAAACCGAGCGCACCGGGGAGTTGCTGCTCTCGCTGGCCGGTAAACACTCCGTGGTTGTCGTCGAACATGACATGGACTTTGTGCGCTCTATCGCGCGACGGGTCACGGTGCTGCACGAAGGTCGGGTGATTGCCGAAGGTGACATGGAGACCGTCCAGAACGACCCACAAGTTGTCGAGGTATACCTCGGAACATGAGCCTGCTGTCGATCAAGGGTCTCAACCAATCCTACGGGGGGAGCCACACGCTCTGGGACATTGACCTCGACGTGCAGCCTGGCATGCGCATGTGCCTCATGGGCCGGAACGGCATGGGCAAGACAACGTTGCTCAAGTGCGTCATGGGACTGATTCCGGTGGCATCGGGTCAAGTCAGCTTCACGGGCACCGACCTGCGTGTCGTTCCGGCGGAAGCTCGCGCACGTCTGGGTATCGGATACGTACCGCAGGGGCGTGAAATCTTCCCGCAGCTGACAGTCAAGGAGAATCTAGAGGTGGGCCTGGCGGCGCGGGGAGATGGCCGGCGGACTATCCCCACACAGATTTTCGACCTATTTCCGGTCTTGAAGCAGATGCTTGGGCGACGTGGCGGAGACCTCTCGGGTGGTCAGCAGCAGCAGCTGGCGATCGGACGGGCGCTTGTCCTCGAACCAAAACTGCTCATCTTGGATGAACCCACTGAAGGTATTCAGCCCAACATCGTTCACGAGATTGGAGACATCCTCATTAAACTCAACCACGAGGCCAAGGTGACCTTGGTACTAGTTGAGCAGAAGCTGCTGTTCGCTAGGCGTGTCGCGAGTGATTTTTGTATTCTCGACAAGGGTCGCCATGTGGCCGGTGGCACCATTGACGAGCTGAGCGATGATGATGTCGTCAAGCATCTCTCCGTGTGATCTGGTTCAACGCGACGAACAGCTGGGTCGCAGAGCGAGTTAGCAGGGACGCGGGTCCGGAGGGGACTCTCGAATCGGTGCGAGAGTCTGGCCCCAAAAGAGCAGCAACAGGCCTACAGGAAAGCGTATTTGACCTTTTCGGGTGATGCGCACGGCCGCCGCGTTCAGCGTTACCTCTTGCCCATTACCCCCAAGCGGAGGCCCACGGCGAAGCCTCTCTGTCTGCGACGGCTCTCGTTGTAATACGGCCGAACCGAGACTGAATCCTCCGACACCAGCATCATCGTCTCGCGCGGGGCGGGCGCGGAAACAACGCCGGCGTACGTTCCCGGTAGGCGCAGTAATCGGGTTCTTGACCCCATTTCTGGGTGGCACGCGTTTCTAGGAGCGGAATACCGCTGACTCGGGTTAACAAGAGGTAGACGAAGACCGGCGAAATTAACGTCACGTGCTGCCACCCCGAGAGCCCAGGCAGCGCGATCAGCGCGATTCCCGACCAGAGGACGATCTCGCCGAAGTAATTTGGATGCCGTGACCAAGCCCAAAGCCCAGAATGTATGAATCGCCCAAAGTTCTTAGGGTTCGCCCGGAAACGTCGCTTCTGCCTGTCGGCGGTTACTTCGATCGCGAACCCAAGGACAAAGATGACCGCACCGACCGCGCCGAGGGTCCCAGGTGGCGCGACCCTTACCGAGGTTATCGCGGCCAGCGCGCACGACAGGGTGAGCAATACCCACAGGCCTTGCAGCGTCCAAGACATGAAGAAGCGTGGCGCGCTCGGCTTGAGCTGGTCGAAGCGTCCATCCGTGCCTTCGCGCAGGATCCGGGCGAACAGAAAGCTCCCCAGCCGAGCGGTCCACACGACGACGAGTCCGGCCAGGAGAAGCGCTCGTGGACTTGGGGCCTCAGTTGCGCGGAGTGCCACAGCAATCAGGGCAATATACGTGAAGCTTCCGGTCAGGTCGTAGTAACGCTCCGTCTGTAACAGATAGGCCGGGACGAACACGATCCAGTTAATCGCGAATGCGAGGACGGCGCACAAGGCGAAAACCGGGACGCCCGCTACCAAACGTCCGTGCTGACTGCCCGCCCAGGCGGTCGCGACGCCGACCACGACACTCAACAGGCTGACAACGACACTTCTGCGCGTTTCTTGGTTCATGAGGGAACTTTCACGCCAAGAATCATTGGTGAGCCGGGCACGGGCCGAAGTCGCAATCTGCGGTAGTCCAATCCCGTACGGTCTTGCTGGGTCTTTCGATGATCCCCACGGAACCTACGAAGAACGCTACAAAATACTAGCCCACGCGGGTGTTCCGAACGAGACCTCCTCTTCCGACGGACATTCGCCCTACGGTAGTGACGTTGGGCAAGGAGGTCAGAGGGAATATTGTGTTTCTTGTCGAGGTCACATAAAGAGAGCGAGTTTCGACGGCGGCTTGCAGAGGTCCCGACATAGAAGTCGGTGTGGCAAGAAACGACGATAGACTGCACGCATTGGGACGAAGCATGCCGAGTTTGAGTTCCAGTCGGATGATGGCCTCGGTCGTCGGACTGTCGAGCGCCGTAACCGGTCGGACAGC
>Ga0209752_1000615_pt1 | contig 17265 bp, 10 predicted proteins | sample METZYME_3_250m_FD_187548 | JGI IMG/M metagenome (GOLD analysis project Ga0209752, IMG submission 187548) | Marine microbial communities from oxygen minimum zone in mesopelagic equatorial Pacific - METZYME_3_250m (SPAdes) (version 2) | ecosystem: Environmental > Aquatic > Marine > Oceanic...
CCAGCCGATGGTGTTGCGCGCATGACGGGTGAACCTTCGGAAACCAGTGGGCGGGGTGGCTCTCGCCCTGAAGACTATCCGCCGGCTTACCGAAGTGGTTTCGGGGACGAGGGTGTGGCCGCGCTCGAAGCCTTTGTCAAGAACGGTGGCACACTCGTAACGTTTGCTCAAGCTGGAGACCTACCGATTCAGAAATTCGGCTTGCCGGTGCGCAATCTTCTTGCCGGACTGTCGTCAACGGAATTCTGGTCACCTGGATCGACCCTCAAGGTCAATATTGATCGCACGAATACGCTGACCTACGGCATGCCTGCCCAGGGTCTGGCGACCTTTCTTGGCGGTAATCAAGTCTACGAAGTTGTGGCCACGCCACGAAATGATAGGGTCAAGCGACTCGTAACCTTTGTCGACCGTGACATCCTACAAAGCGGCTGGCTGATCGGCGAAGATGTGATTGCCGAGAAGGCAGCCATGGTTTCGGTGCAGCATGGACTAGGCCAGGTAGTCTTGATTGGGTTCAGAGTTCAACACCGGGCTCAAACACACGGCACCTTCAAGCTCTTCTTTAACGCCCTAATAGGCGCGAGGGTACCGTAAGCGGTGACACCCAGCTTATCTGTGCACAATAAGTGACCTTAACCGCACCGAACGGAAGAACCTCTGGAGTGAGAAGATATGACTAAGCAGCCACACCTCGGCCTCCTTACGTGTATTGCAGCCTTCGCGGCCATCGTAACTATCCCTCCGGATGTCGCGCACGCACAAGATAGCCTCAAGATTTTCATCTCAGTCGACATGGAAGGCATCGGAGGAATTGGCACCGGTCGGATGACCAGCAGTTCCGGTAAGGACTACGCTCTCGGTCGCGAGTTGATGACCGCAGAGGTTAATACAGTCGTCGCTGCGGTTTTCGAGCACGGTCCGGCGGACGTCCTAGTCAACGACTCACATGGAGATATGCAGAACCTACTGCACACACAACTAGACCCAAGGGTGCAGTATATCCAGGGCAACTTAAAGCCACTCGGAATGGTACAGGGACTGGACGACTCTTTTGACGCAGCTATTTTCATTGGTTATCACGCCCGTGCGGGTACGGAAGGTGGTTTTCTCGCCCACACCGGAACAGGGTCGGTGAAAGGACTCTGGCTGAACGGCACCGAGGTTGGCGAAGGAGGCCTAAACGCCTTCTATGCAGGTAGTCATGGCGTCCCAGTTATCCTTGCTACCGGTGACCTCACATTCACTAAGCAATTCAGTGAGTTGGTATCAACGCAGACGGTCGCGACCAAGGAAGCAATCGGTTCATCGGTTGCACGACTACATCATCCGGAAGATGTCAAAGCCCGCCTGCGCACCGGCACTCTCCAGGCACTTGCCAACCTTGAAGCCGTGCGCCCACTCGATACGCGGGGCCCGATTACGCTCAGACTGCGATCGGCGTCGACAACGAGGGCAGACATCGTCCAGGCAATCCCTGACGTTCGCCGAATCGATGGGACATTGGTGGAGTACGACGCGCGGAATATGACCGAAGCCTATAAGCTAATCCGACTAATGTATCGCTATGTGACCTGGTAAGAGTGAACGCTTTACTCTAATCGCGATAATTCTCAAACTGAAACGGAAGGTCTAGTTTAGCTTCCTTCAGCATACTAATAACTTGCTGGAGTTCGTCGCGCTTCTTACCCGTCACGCGCAGCTTGTCACCCTGGATGGCTACCTGCACCTTCAGTTTCATGGCTTTAATAAGCTTGACAATCTCTCTCGCAATCTCCGACTCCACGCCTTGACGCACGGTGATGGGCTGTCGAGCCTCGCTCACGTTGACCTGTGGGGCGTCGGGTTTTAAGCAGCGAATATCGACTTGACGGCCAACGAGGCGCTTGGTCAGAACATCGTACATTTGGCGGAGTTGAAACTCGTTCGGCGCCCGCATAACGATCTCATGGTCCTCAAGGTTAAACTTCGCGTTAGTGTTCTTAAAGTCAAACCTTGTGGCCAGTTCCCGATTCGCCTGGTCAACGGCATTTCTAACTTCCTGCTGGTCCACCTGAGATACAACGTCGAACGATGGCATTCTTTACTCCGATGAGCGTCGTGCGCTCTTCTGTAATAGTCGAACCCCGTCAGTGTGACACTTTACCATTGAGTCCCACCGAACTAACACGTATTTGGCGGTCTTGATGTACACCACGAATCGAATTCCAAGCACGAAACGCGCGTCAGGAGTAAACGCTCAAGGCTCGTAATAACACCTATATTCTTCGGCAGATTATCTGTGGCATAGAGCGGCATGGAATGCTCTTTGGTGCTGTGATTATAATCGCTCAGTGGTAGCCTCCAGTTGCTACCTAGGGAGGGTTACTAATGTTAAAGACCTGCACTGTAATCGTTGTAGCTGTCGTCATGGTCGGCGCCGTATCCACGCTGACTCAAGAACAAGGTGATCCAACACTAACTGAGGTGTGGGAACCCGAGCCGCCTATCGTTATTCCCAACGCTTCAGGTGGACCGCCGTCAGATGCGGTCATTCTTTTCGACGGCAGCGACCTCTCAGCTTGGCAATCACGTAGTGGTGGAGCCCCTCCATGGGAAGTCTCTGATGGTGTACTTACCGTCCTGCCAGATACCGGAGACATCATAACGAAGCAAGGCTTCGGCAACGTTCAGCTGCACGTCGAGTGGCGCACGCCGTCGGTTGTGACAGGCGGGGGGCAAGACCGGGGAAATAGTGGCGTTTACTTAATGAGTCGCTATGAGGTGCAGGTGCTTGACTCCTACGAGAACCGGACTTACTCGAACGGCCAAGCGGGTAGCATTTACAAGCAGCATATTCCCTTGGTCAACGCGTCACGTGCGCCTGGCGCTTGGCAGACCTACGACATCATCTTCATGGCGCCTCGGTTTCATGTGGACGGTACGATCGCGCAACCAGCGACGATAACCGTGTTGCATAACGGTGTGCTAGTTCAAAACCACGTAGTACTCCAAGGGCCAAGCATCTTCATCGGCCAACCCGAATACGAGACACATAGACCCAAGGAACCACTTCTTCTCCAAGAACACGACCACCCGGTCAGCTACCGGAATATCTGGATTCGGGAGCTGTGAGGCTGGGCCCGCGCCTCGGTCCAACAGCGGAGAACAGAAGATTAGTCTTTTAGGTCTCGGGTTAGGTCTCCGAGGTTATAAAAAATACTCTAAACATCTTATTTTTTAAGGAAAAACGAGCTGTTAATAGACACTAGCCAATAGCAACCAATATGGCGAAGTTCTGGCGAATATTCCCGTGATTTCCGCATGGAGTCTGGCACCAGACTCATGTTAAGCTGCGTTGTCTACGAGAGGCCTTTTCGGCGAGCTGAGGGCACACTGTGATGTGCCTTGAGGCATGTCGCCACGTGGAAAAGACGCGGAGGGAGCGAAGTGGCTGACTACAAATACATCGGTAAGAATTATCAGACTCCAGACATCGTCGCGAAAGTGACGGGAAAAGCGAAGTATGCCGAAGACTTCCGTGCCGAGGGAATGCTCTTTGCAAAGCTATTGCTGAGCCCGATGCCCCACGCCCGCATCACGCGCATAGACGCAAGTGAAGCGCTGGCAATGGAAGGCGTTGAAGGGATTCTCACAGAAGACGACCTCCCGCCGCTGCAGCGTGAAGGCATCCAAGAGCGTGCACTCAATTCGACCGAGCCACTTTATGAAGGCCAGCCTGTTCTCGCTGTAGCTGCGGTCGACGAAACCACGGCCGCGGATGCTATCGAGAAAATTCGTGTCGATTACGAGCCACTCCCGTTCGTAGTCGACCCACTGGAGAGCCTTCGCCCGGGTAGTCCGAACGCACGCTTGGATGGCAATGCATTCGCTGGGCGTGAGGTCACGACCGTCAAGTGGTCGGAGGATGTCTTTGCGTCTGCTGAACCCGGCAAGCTACCAATGGGTGAAGTCGGAGAGGAATGGGAACACGGCGACGTTGAGGAGGCACTTGCTGGAGCGGACCTCGTTCTCGATGAAACAATTGTTCAGGCCTCAACATCACATCAGCCACTTGAAACACGGACTGCGATGGCTTACTGGCAGAACGGGAAGTGCTATGTGCACTGCTCCACGCAGAGCACCGTGCGCAGCCACGCGCCAGCGGCCGCGTGGATTGGAATCGAGCCAGAGAACCTGGTGCTCATCGGCGAGTACTGCGGTGGGGGGTTCGGTAGCAAGATTCCTGGATCGATCTTTGAGGCCATCCCGGGATTACTGTCGCGGAAGATTGGGAAACCAGTCATGCTGCGGATCACCCGCCAAGAAGAGAACTATATTGGTCGTGCTCGTCCAGGCTACCAAGCACGGGTTAGGGCCGGTTTCCGTTCAGACGGCCGTTTGACTGCAGTAGACCTGTTCGTTGTGCAGGACAACGGCCCTTACAATCGCCAAGGTGATTTTCTCACCACTGGCCGAATCGCGTCACTGGCCTACCAGCCTGAGAACATGCGATTCCGCGGTCTAAGCGTGATGACGAATACTCCGCCGCGAACCTCACAGCGAGGACCTGGCGGCGTTCAGGCGGTCGCCATGTTTGAGCCAGTCATGTCGAAGGCTGCGCGGCAACTCGGCATTGATCATGTCGAGTTCCACAGAATCAACGCACCAAGTGGCACAGCCGCTTACGGACCAACGAATGACGAAGATGTTCGTCGCCGTGTCACAAGTGCCAACGTAAGCGAGGCACTTGACCTAGGCAGCAAGCTCTTCAACTGGGAAGAGCGAAAGCAGCGAAGCGGCCAACGTAACGGCACGAAGGTAACGGGGGTCGGTGTGTCCGTTAGCCCGTACGTGGGTGGCAGTCTCGGCTACGATGGTCTTCTCGTGATCAAGCCGGACGGCAAGATGTACGTTCAGTCTGGCATTGGCAATCTGGGCACGCACTCCGTCTTCGACACAACCCGGGCGGCGTGCGAGGTGCTGGACTTTCCTTTTGAGGACGTAACGGTCGCTTGGGGCGACACGAGTCGGCATCTCCCTTGGAGTGCCAGCCAGGGTGGTAGTCAAACTACCCACGCACACACCCGTGCGAACTGGGCCGCCGGCCTCGATGCCAAGCGCAAACTGCAAGAAATCGCAGCGCGTGATTTAGGTGGGGCGCCTGACGACTATGATGTCGGCGGCGGCCGCGTGTATCACCGGTCCAACCGCTCGCGGTTTCTCTCATTCGCACGGGCAGCTGAGCGTGCAATCCAAATAGGCGGCAAGTACGATGGTCACGAGTTACCAGAAGACATCAACCCGTACACTGCAACATCGGCCACGAATTTAGCCGGCGGAGGTCTGATGGGTGTCGCACGTGACAATTTCGGGCGTGACGGCGATACCTATACGTTCGTTATAGGTTTCGCGGAAGTTGAGGTTGACGTCGAGACGGGTCATGTCCGCGTTGTGGATTACGCATCAGCGGCCGACTGCGGCGTGATCATGAATCCACGCAGCCTAGGTGGCCAGATCAATGGTGGCTCCATCCAAGGTTTTGGGCACGCAATGACGCAACGGTGGGTATATGACCAGCATTGGGGTCTGCCGGTGGCGAAGCGGTTTTACTCAAACAAGCCAACGACTATCCTAGATGTTCCGCTCCACATGAAGTGGGGAGCACTCGATATCCCTGACCCACAGACACCGGTCGGTGCAAAGGGAATCGGTGAGCCACCGCAGGGTTCGGGTGCAGGTGCGGTGCTAAGTGCCATCGCTGATGCGATCGGCGACGAGCATCTTCGCCGAACCCCGGTTACCCCGGACATGATCCTGAGCTCGCTCGAGATGGGACCGGACGGTAAATTCACCGCGCACATCGGTTAGCCAGTCGCTTAATGGTTCGCAAAAAGGGGGCGGCGAATGCCGCCCCCTTTTTTTGTGCTTCTCTCCCACGGACGATAAACTGAACACAATGTCTCATGCGACTGTCGCCATTCTCCGGACACAGCCATCAACCGTAATCAGCGACTATCATGAGCTGCTGAATCTGGCCGGGTATCGTCAGGTGATAGACCCGTCTGTCGATACAGCACTCAAAGTCAATATCTCCTGGCACTTCTTCTTTCCTGGTAGTTCGACCACACCGTGGCAGCTTGACGGAGTCATCCGCGCGATGAAGCAGGATGGGTATGATCCCGCACTGCTCCACGCCTGCCACAACCGGACAGTCGTCATCGACGCACATTTGGGTGAGCGTGAGAATAAACAACTGCCAGTGGTTGAGACACACGGCCTCCGTAATATTCATCTTTATGAGGGCGAGGACTGGGTGCACATACGAGATGCCGTGGGTGATTTGGCCGACAAGTTTTTGTGCTTGAATAACGTTTATCCGAAAGGCTTTCTCATTCCAAAACGCTTTATTGGTGAAAACATCATCCATTTGCCAACAATCAAGACCCACGTCTTCACAACCACAACTGGTGCGATGAAAAATGCTTTTGGAGGACTTCTCAACGAACGCCGACACTGGACCCATCCAGTGATTCACGAGACGCTCGTCGACCTCCTACTGATTCAGCGCAAGGTCCACCGGGGTGTATTCGCGGTCATGGATGGCACGTTCGCTGGCGATGGCCCCGGGCCAAGGTGCATGACGCCGTACGTTAAGAACGTTATCCTGGCCAGTAGTGATCAAGTGGCTATCGATGCCGTGGCGGCTAAGTTGATGGGCTTTGATCCGTTGTCAATCAAATACATCCGGTTAGCACACGACGCGAAACTCGGATGTGGTGACCCGCGTGATATCGCCATCGTTGGCGATGAAGCAGCCGGAGCCGAGCAATGGGGTTTCGTAGGACCGTTCCGCAAGATGACCTTTGCATCAAGAATGCAACACAAGATCTACTGGGGACCACTGCGGCGACCACTTGAGTGGTCACTTAAGACCATACTGGCACCGTGGGCTTACCTCGCCAGCGTCCTGTATCACGACAGCTTTTGGTATCCGACAAAAGGCCGCTCAGTAATGCGGGAAGTCTTAACCAGTAACTGGGGACGATTATTTCGTGGCTGGGAGCGAGCCGTCGCAGACAAGGATGGTTACCGCGTGAACGATGCACCCCCAGCAAAGTTGCACCGAACAGGATTCCGCGCACTCCTCACATCATTTGGAATTCTAGGGACTTGCCTCAAAGAGGCGCCGGAATTTTCTACTCGACGTCGCCGCGTGGCTAACCGGTCTTGATGGACGACAGGAAACTACACTCGGCAGGGATCACGCGAATCAAGCAGGAGTCACAATCCATCCGTTTCTGATTTCAGAGCTTCCTGCCCTTTCACATAAAGATCGAACCACTCCAACCATCGCGCCCACAAGTCTAGATAGTTTTCCTTCGCGCGTGGTCCGTGCGATTCAAAAGGGTAGATATAGAGAGCCGCCCTCTTCCCCAGACCGGTCAGTGCTTGCATCATTCGCTCAGACTGAATGAGAAAGGTTCCGGAGTTATTGTCCTGCTCCCCATGGTACATAAGTAGTGGTGAATGAATCTGATCCGCGTAAAAGAATGGTGAGATCTCAAGGTAAGTTGTCGGTGCGTCCCAGATGAACCGTCGCTCTCCCTGGAAAGTCATCGGCGTCAACGTGCGATTGTAAGCACCATCACCGGCGATCCCGGCTTTAAAGAACGGCGTGTGTGCGAGCAGGTTGGCCGTCGCGAACGCACCGTAGCTGTGCCCGCCGTGTCCGATTCGATCGACGTCAACGTATCCCATCTCGTCGACTTTTCTAATTACCGCGTACATTGTTTCAGTCATGTCTGCGACGAAACGGTCGTTAAACCGCCCGGCCTGACCGAGAATCGGAACGTCTGGATATACCACCGCATACCCTTGTGTCAGCCAAATATCCGACCAGCGAAGAAAGCTGAGCGGTGAAAAAACGTTATGATTACGAGCCCGGATCGACGCCCGTTTATACTCCTCGGCTGACGCGTATTCTCGAGGATATGTCCAGAAAATTGCAGGAACCCGATCACCAGATTGGTAATCGGTCGGTAATGAAATCCGCGCCTGGATGGTGAGGCCATCCCGACGCGTGAATTCAAAGTCGATCCGCTGAGCAGCTGTAATTTCGGGATACGGGTCAACATTTTGGGTTAAGTTCTCCCACGCACCGTCAGTGCTCCACAGATAGCTGTCTGGTGCCATTGAAGTCATTTCTCGACTTACGATCATCCGTGTTAGGTCATCGTTGAGTGGAGTTAAAGGCCAATCGAACGTTTCGGCCGCGCCCTCAAATAGACGCGTGGTTACACCATTCGCAATTTCGACCCGATCAACAAATGGCTGTGGCGTAAATTGTTCGCCATAACCGGAACCCCGAAGATACGCAGATTGACCATTGCTCGACATCATGACCGTCGTGATGCCATTGCCGTCTTGGCGCGTCAGTATTTCACCCGGTAGTTCGAGAACATTATCCGGGTCATAACTCACCAACACCTGTCCGGCAGCCGGCGCAACCGACGTGTCGTATGCGAAAAGGGTCCGCTCGCCGTCCTCGGTGATTTCCGCAAAAAACTGATCGCCCGCAGCATCAAAATGAAGGTCGCTAAACCGACCTTCTGTCGACGTAAGAACCTTCGCCTCCGCAACAACAAACGGCGCCTCAACGCCCATCACGCGATCTTGCTGTTTAGTGTCTCTAGTGTCATCACTTTCCTCAGCGGCCGTCGGCGTTCTGGCAAGCCACGACAAGCCACGCCCGTCAGGCCGCCACGCGACCTCTCGCGGAAGTTTCGCATCAGGCCGGTTGTCTCGCTCTGATGACTCGTACAACGGTATCTGTCGAATGGTTGACACAACGTCGCCATCCAGATTCAGCACGTTGAGATCGCGCCCAAAACTCGTGTATCCGACAATGTACGAAAACGGTTCAACGAGCTGTTCAGCGAGGATGTGTCCACCGTCCGGTGACAGAGCGATCGACAGATACATAGCTGGATCGCCAATCGGTTGCGGTGCTTGTCCAGACGAAAGACGTGCGAGCTGTGCAGTTGTGTAGTAGCGAAATAGGTCAGCGTCGTACTCAGTCCGAAGCAGAAACGGTAGTGTTCGGGTCGGTGTTGCCTTCTCGCGTGTGCGACGCACAACGGGGCCTGTCGGCACCGGGTTCGCTTCGGGTTCTAAACCTCGGCCGGCCGGCACGAGCAGCGCAAGTACCGAGCCATCTGGCATCCATTGCAGCATCCTCGACGGCACGCCCGCGCCACCCCGAGCCGCAAGTGTCGCCATCACACGCGCATCGCTGAGCTGTTCAGTCGCACCAGTGCTGACGTCCGCCGTCCACACTTGAGTGCTTTCAGCTAAGTGCGCGAGAAATGCCAATCGGCTACCGTCTGGAGACCAAATAGCGTCACTAACGAAACTTCCTTCCGGAACATCGATCGACCATCGCCGACGTTCCTCCAAAGCGTAGACGTCATAACCACGAATGCCATAGGTCGCTAGCCGCCATTCCCGATCCACCTCTGGCATCAACTCCAGCATCCCAAGCCGTAGCGTCCGCCGTGCCATCACCTCGAGGCTCGACAATTCATCAGATAACGGAATCAAAAAATGTGAACCGTTTGGACTTATTCGGTCAAGCTCCGCTAAGTTCTTGTCCCGGTCGAACAACTCCTGCACAGATACAGGCGGCAGTAAATAATCGTTAGACGGATCGACCTGAGCCCGTATCGGCGAGGAGTCCAGCACCATAGCTATCAGTAGGATTGCCCCAACCACGACCGTAGAATCCTTAAAACGTCGTCGTTGTGGGTCGATGTCTACCTTCATCTACCTCTCCTTTCGATTCCAGCCCTAGCTATGCCAGACCCCTCGTACAGCCCAGTTTCTTCTAGGGCTGTCTCACGGTCGGATACTCGATACCGAGCTGCTCAAGATACGTGTCATAACGGGCTGGATCGAAGTAGTACTTTCGCATTTCCTCCCGGAACTCACTCATGATCTCGCGATTTAGGTGAGTCGCCGGCCGGTCATCGGCACTGATAAATGGAACGTACTCCTGAGTCTTTGTCTGAACATCACGATAGTACGTCCAAGCCGCCTCAACCTTCTCCGGTTGGAGGAGAAAATCCAGCGCGGTCATTGCCATAACTTTCGCGCCCGCTGTTGAGCCTTTGTGGGCGATCGGCGTTGCCATCGCGACGGCACTCGACCAGTGATGGCCGCCACCTCCCGTCCGGAAGTTCGAAGGGAATCTCAGAGTGACCGTCGGTACGTTCCACGAGATATCGCCAATATCATCCGAGCCGCCGCCGGTTCGGACGCCTTCGGGCGGCCCGCCCAACTCACCAAGTTCGGTCGCAAGTCCAGTCGGTTCGGCACCAAGCTCTTCCTGAAGAGCCCTGGCTAGGGTTTGGTCCGCTTCACTCCACTCGGGGAGGCCAACCATCTTGATATTCTCGTACATCGTCTCCGCAATCACCTTATTGAAGTGCCGCGGCCAAGCCGACCCGAGGATCCGCCACTCCACTTCTGTATTAGTCATTTTGGCCGCTGCCTCCGCCGCTGTGTTACCAATCTCGAAGAGGTCCTTGATGTGCTCGTAGTCGAGCTCGCGGAAGTAGTACCACACTGAGGCGCGCGACGGCACAACGTTTGGTTGGTCGCCTCCATCTGTGATCACATAGTGCGTGCGTTGCGATAGCCTAAGGTGTTCACGTCGGTAGTTCATAGCCGCATTCATCAGTTCGACAGCATCGAGCGCACTGCGACCCGACCATGGCCCTCCGGCCGAATGCGCCGACTCACCGTGGAATGTGTACTCCACTGACACGAGCCCATTCCCGCTACCCTCACCCCAACTCACGCCCATATTGCTACCGACATGCGTGAAAATCATGATGTCGACATCCTGAAACAGTCCGCCACGAACGAAATAGGCCTTTGATCCCAACTGCTCCTCAGCAACACCTGGCCAGAGCATGATCGTTCCTGGAATCTTTTCGCGCTCCATGAGCTTCTTGAGAACGAGCGCCGCCGTCACGTTCACGGCCTGGCCAGAATTGTGCCCTTCGCCGTGGCCTGGGGCGCCGTCAATAATTGGGTCGTGGTAAGCCACTCCAGGTTTCTGCGACGCCTTGGGAATACCGTCGATGTCGCTCCCGAACGCGATAACCGGCTTGCCCGATCCCCAGGTCGCAATCCACGCTGTTGGCATCTCTGCGACCCCTTGCTCTACCAAGAACCCGTTGTCGCTCAGGATGCCAGTCACATAACCGGATGTTTCGAACTCTTGAAAACCCAGCTCGCCGAAGCTAAAAATCTGGTCGACGGCCTGTTGTGTAAACTGTCGAAGACTCTCGACCTCAGCTACAGCTTCCTGTTTGAGGTCGTTGAGCCGCTCGCCCTCTTGTCCATGGATAGTGAACGGGTTTGCGAGTAGAACAAGTGTTAAAACCGCTAACCAACAACGACTGTGCATGAAGGACCTCCTTCGATAGCCGCCTGACCTAGGTAGTTATGCTCCGAATAACACGACCCCGAAACGTGAGAGAATGAGAATCCCCGTTAGCCCGCTGAACACGGCCAGACTCAACCAGCTAAACATAACTTCGAATGTCGATGGATAGAAGTGTTTATCGGATTTAGGGATGATGGTCAGGCAATAGTACAGATTCAAGAAGTAAATCACCGGTGCAACGAAGAGGGCCAGCGCCGAGGCGACTAGCACCAAGAAGACTGGTCTGGGTACTCCCGCTATGATCACCAACGACGAGACAAGTGAAAACAGCATCGTCAGACGGTAGATGTTGTACTCGGAGTACCAGTGTCGGCGGTGAGCGTCGGTGAGATCTTCCCTCGCGATCCCCTGCAGTGCCGCCGTCGATCGAAAGATGTTTCGGCAACAGGCACCGACAATTCTCGGCCAACCATCAAAGTAGTTAAACGCGGTGGAGTAGGTCGCAGCGAACGCGCCGAGAATAAAAACGATCATCATCTCCGGACCGATACTGTCAGTGAAGATTCTAGCAATCTCGCCAATGACGGCTCGGCCTTCTACCTCACTGGGATACATCCAGGTGGCGGCCAGTAAAAGAAAAATGGTGGCCAGCATGAATGACACTACGTGACCTAGCCTGAAATCCCATAAGCCGATCTGAAACCAACGGCGACAGTATTCAATACCGTGCGCAGGAATCTTCGATGTGTCGACCGCCAGGCCAACTTTCGAGTTCGAGAACGGGTCGAACACTGGCACTAGCCCGGCGCGCTCCAATTCCGGCCTGATGCGCCCCATGCCGACCTTCTTCGCTTTACCCCACTCTGAAGCCTGAAGCGACACATCAATCCCGGTGGGCAGTAACCCAAGGAACGCAGCAATTACGAGCCACGACCCCGCGGGCGTTTCAAAGATAAAGAAATAGCTGAACGCATCTAAGCCAACTGGACGGATGAAGAACACCAAGAACGTGCAAACAATCAGCATCCCAGCCAGAATCTTGGTTGCGGTCTCAACTGCTGCGTAATTGCCGTAGAGAATGATCGCCACCGCTGAGACGGCCAGCACGAAGCCATAGTGTGTCAGGGATAGCGGCAAACCAACGGTCGTCGTGAAAAGGTAATATGCGACTGCAGCTGCAGCAGCTAGACGACCCGCCTGACCAATCGCCGACTGAATGACCGTGATAATCATCACGTACCAGAGCGGCCATTTTTTCCAAGCTGTGCCATACGCTTCGATGAGGCTCTTACCAGTAGCATTTGTAAACCGGAAGGCCATCTCAAATCCGTAGTACTTGAAGATATAGGCGATAGGGATACACCACAGCAACGCAAACTCAAAGCGGCCACCTGCGGTCGGCGCCGTCAGAAGATGGCTAGTCCCAACACCGGTCATCATCAGGATGAGTCCGGGACCAAAGTGTCGCAGCATTCCCCGCCAAGAGGTATTCGGCAGTGACAACTTACCGACTACTTGTTCCAACCGTGCCGATTGCTCGTCAGTCATACCTGAGGGTTCCCCCGCTCACGTTTCCTTGCGATTCTGGACGAACTGCCATCCGAAACGTCCCTTGATGCACAGATGCCCGTGGGTCACCGAATGGTCCATCGGCGACATTACCTTCACGATCTCATTGTTCTGCACGTGTAAATCAAGATTGCATCCCACGCCACAGTAAGGACATACCGTACGAGTCACACTCTGCTTTGATTCGTCCCACTCTCCACTTTCTCGACGGTCATGCTCACTCTTGAACATAAGGGCGCCCGTTGGACACACGCCGATGCAGTTCCCGCAATACACACAAGCCGAATCGTCTAACCGCCGATCGAATTCGGTCGAAATTCTGGCATCAAAACCGCGCCCTGCGACCGCAATAGCAAACGTGTTCTGCGCGTCCTCGCCACAGGCTTCAACACACTTGTAGCAAAGGATGCATTTTGAATAATCGCGTATGTACATCTCGTCGTGAATCTTGACCGGCTGCGCAACCGTTTCCGCTGTCGTCCCGTCCGGCGCGTGATGATGTCCTGGGTTTCGACCATCGCGGTCACTAACCGCTGCCGCCAACGGGCCAAACTTCTCGGCATTCACCTCGTAGCTATCCATCCACCGCCGCACATCTTGACTTGCCAAGGACAGGTCGACTGACGAGGCCAAGAGTTCAAAAACAAGCTTTCGGCTATGACGGACCCGTGGCGTATCGGTTCGCACGACAGCCCCAGGCTGCGCCGCACGTGAGCACGAGGGCACCAGCGTCCGGGAACCTTCAAGCTCAACGACACAGACACGGCACACGTTTACAGGAGTGAGGGTTTCGAGATAGCACAGCGTCGGTGTGTCAACACCCTTCGCGCGGCAGGCATCCAGGAGGGTGGCCCCCTCAGGCACACGTACCGTCTCACCATCCACAGTCACTTCGACCAGAGGCAACGTCCGTCCCGTCACTTGATCACTCATCCTTGGGTCCTCCGAACAATCCCAACGCCACCGCCGACTGCACTGCATTGGCAGCGGTATGCCCAAGGCCGCAAATCGACGCGTCGCGCATCACCTGAGCCAGCTCGTCCAGTAACTCAGCCTCGGCCGACGGCTGAGCATCATCACGTGCTAGCCGCTGCAAAAGCTCCTCCTGACGCACCGTGCCAACTCGGCACGGAACACACTGCCCGCATGATTCATCCCGAAAGAAAGCCGCGATCCGCAATACGATACCGCGCATGTCAGCGTTTTCATCGAACGCCATTACGACACCAGAACCCAGTGATGCGTTGATCGCCCGAGTCCCCTCAAACGTGAGCGGCGTGTCGAGGTGCTCTGGCAACACAAAGGAACCGGCGGCTCCTCCGAGCAACACGGTCTTGAGACGTTTACCACTGCTTATTCCACCAGACAGATCCAAGAGTTCACGTAACGTTGTACCGAACGGCACCTCATAGAGACCTGGCTGCTCCACAGCACCAGACACGCAAAAGAGCTTCGAACCAGTCGATTGTTCGGTACCAACCCCGGCGAAAGCCAACCCACCTTCAAGCAATATGTCGAGAACATTAGCTAGCGTCTCTACATTGTTAATGACGGTCGGCTTACCGAACAGGCCCACCTCCACGGGAAACGGTGGTTTGTTCCTGGGTTCGCCGCGAAAACCTTCGATCGAACTGAACAGCGCTGTTTCCTCACCGCAGATATAGGCACCGGCACCACGACGAACGTCGATATCGAAACAAAATCCACTGCCCATCACATCGGGACCCAGAAGACCTACCGATCGGCACTCGCGGATCGCGTGCTCCAGTCGCGCGGTCGCAAGCGGATACTCGCCCCGTATATAGAGGTATCCCTGGTCAGCGCCAACGGCAAAACCTGCGATTGTCATTGACTCGACGATGGCAAACGGGTCTTCCTCCATCAAGACACGGTCCTTGAATGTCCCAGGTTCAGATTCATCGGCGTTGCACACTAAGTAATGTGGCTTGACCGGAGCCTTAGCCACGGCATCCCACTTGCGGCCAGTTGGAAACGCCGCACCGCCACGGCCTTGTAGCTTTGCCCCCGATACTTCTGCAATCACCTGCGCCGGCCCGATTTCAATCGCTCGGCGAAGTGCTGCATATCCGTCGGCGGACCGATACGCAGCAAGACTCGTCGGGTCACAAGAGTCAACACGCCGTAGTAAGCGCAAGGCTGGATCTCGCGGTCCGGTAGTTTGTGGCGTTGAGATGGAAGGAGGTGTCGGTACAGCGGCACCATTCAGCACCTCTTCAATATCTTCCACCTTCGCAGGCGCCACCGTACCGTCCGCCGCATCTCCAGCCAACTGAAACAGCACGGCCGGCGCACGTTCGCAAAGCCCGAGACAAGGGCTTCGATGCCAGGTCGCTTGCCCGTTTACCGATGGCGTTCCTGGGGAACCCAATTTACGCTCTAGGGTCGCGCACAACCCGTCTGCACCACGTAACTTACAAGCGATATCGTCACACACGTGCGCAACTCGTGCCGGCCTCTCGTTGGTAGAAAGCAACGCGTAAAAACTCGCAACACCGTAGGCTTCAGCAGGTGGGACCAGAAGTTGGCGACAGATCTCATTGAACGCACCCTGCGAGATCCAGCCAACCTTCTTCTGTACAGCGTGGAGTGCGGGCAGCAGTAGGTGTCGCCGGGCGCGCACCTCTTGAAGGCCTTCCCCTGCAACCTGCTCAGTCTCAGGTAAATCCGACCGGTGCTCAATAATGGTAGCGACCGCAGCACGTTCTATTTCATTCGCCTCAGCCGACAGGAGTTTCAGGTCCATTTACGCTCGTTCATCCGCCATTACCGACCGACGACTCAATTTTCTCGATACAAATCGCCGTAGCCTTGAAATCGGCCGTTCCCGACTTCTTATCCCAGGTCGGGTTGGTCAGTTTATTGGTTTCAGCCTCATCGGAAAAATGGAATGTGGTAAACGCCAAGCCGGGTCGTAGATCGTTCGTATAACGCACAGTCATGTCGATCACGCCACGGCGTGAGCGGACCCGTACCTGCTCGTTATCAGCAACACCCCATCGGCGACCGTCAGACTCGCAGATGTCAAGGGTCTCTGGCCGCCTGAGCGGAGACCGAAAGCCGCCGCTCTGCACTCCGGTGTTATATGAGTCCAGTCGTCGCCCGGTTGTTAGACGGAGCGGATATTCGTCAGTCAATTCATCGGCTGGTGGCAAATGCTCAACGACACTGAAAGGTGCTAGGCTACCTTCCACGGGCCGCTTCCACAGCCGACCGTGCAAGTACGAACTCCCCTGACTATTCTCATCAGGACAAGGCCAACAGATACCACCCAACGCCTCGATCCGGGCGTAACTCATACCAGCATGCATCGGGGACAGGCTTCTTACTTCGTTCCAGATTTCCTCAGCAGTTGGAGAGCCCCAGTCATGTCCTAGCCGTCTTGCAAGTTCACACAGTATCTCGACGTCGTCACGCGCTTCTCCCGGAGGGTCGAGTGCTTTTCGGACACGTTGTACCCGTCGCTCGCTACTCGTAACGGTGCCCTCTGCTTCCGCCCAGCCAGCGGCCGCTGGTAATACGACATCCGCGAGTTCAGCAGTCTTGGTCAAGAAAATGTCCTGAACGACGAGGTGGTCCAACCCTTGCATCAGGTGAATCGCGTGCTCAGCGTTCGCCTCAGATTGCGCTGGGTTCTCGCCAATCACGTAGAGACCACGCAGATCGCTCCGTTCCATGGCTTCGAACATCAGTGTTAAATGCCATCCGCTCTTCTCCGGAATAGTGCAGTTCCAAGCACGCTCAAACTTCTGACGTAGTGCGTCATCTTCCACATCCTGGAAGCCGGTTAGTTTATTCGGAATTGCACCCATGTCACCGCCACCCTGAACATTATTCTGGCCACGCAGAGGATTGAGGCCAGAACCAGAGTGTCCAACGTGGCCTGTTAGGAGCGACAGGTTAATCAGAGACAGCACATTGTCCACTGCGTTGTGATGCTCTGTGATCCCAAGTGTCCAGCAGAGCTGTGCCTTCTTGGCACCAGCGTAGGTGTGAGCCAGATCTTGGATCAAGACTCCTGGCACGCCAGTGATTCGTTCGGCGTGCTCGAGGGTATACGACTCGACCGCCAAGCGGTACTCATCGAATCCGGTCGTAGCATGCTCGATAAAATCACTGTGAACGAGACCTTGGGTGATAATTTCCCTCGCCACAGCGTTGGCTAGAACAATATCGGTACCGACGTCTAGGCCAAGCCAGACATCTGCCCACTGCGCCGAACTCGTTCGGCGCGGATCCACAAC
>Ga0209752_1000618_pt1 | contig 17238 bp, 15 predicted proteins | sample METZYME_3_250m_FD_187548 | JGI IMG/M metagenome (GOLD analysis project Ga0209752, IMG submission 187548) | Marine microbial communities from oxygen minimum zone in mesopelagic equatorial Pacific - METZYME_3_250m (SPAdes) (version 2) | ecosystem: Environmental > Aquatic > Marine > Oceanic...
CCTGCCTCATGCACGGCCGTGTCCTGCACGGCTCGGAGCCGAACCTGTCGAACCGACCGAGGACCCTGTTTATAAGCGCCTACCGCTCTGAAGACAGCTATCCGCTCGAGACCAGCCACGTCCCCAGCAAGCACGAGGGGGAACTCGTCCGAGGGGTGCGCACCAACCGTGTCCGGTGCACACCGATCGAGATGGCGTTCTCCGAGGTTCCGACAGGGGCGTCCTTCTTCGAACAGCAAGCCAGGGACCGGATATAACCGATCAGGGCCGTCCCCACTTCGGCCTCGGCTAGGAGGCCGACCGGCGCTACCCAGCCGTGCTCTCCGTGATGCAACAGTTGCCCATCGGTCAGCCCGCCTGCGTTTCGAACGCTCTTGCCTCCGTACCATTCCACCCGTAGCTCACGACCACTACGTTGTACCGGTGCGGGACGTCGAACTGGACTTCAGCCGCGAGGAGTACGCGGACCGCCTCGTAAAGGTGCGCACTGCAATGGACGCCGCAGGCGTCGAGGTGATGGTCGCCGCTGACCCGTCGAACATGGCGTGGCTGACTGGTTACGACGGATGGTCCTTCTACACCCCCCAAGCGGTAGTCGTATCCCACGATGGTGAACCATGGTGGTGGGGCCGACGCATGGACGCCAACGGTGCCCGCCGCACCGTCTACATGGACGAGTCCCGCATCCTCGACTATTCCGACGACCACGTCATGTCGGCCGAGCGCCACGCCTTCGGCCAGCTAGGGGGGCTACTCATCGACCTCGGCCTTTCCAGTGGCCGTGTCGGCGTGGAACTAGATAACTACTACTACTCGGCCGCCGCCCACCAGAACCTCGTGGCAGCCCTACCCGACACGGAGGTTGTCGACGCCACCGGGCTCGTCAACTGGCAGCGGGGCGTCAAGTCCGAACAGGAGCTCGTCTACATGCGGCGGGCCGCCCGCATTGTAGAACTCATGCACGACCGGATCCGAGAGCTCGTCGAGCCGGGTATGCGAAAATGCGACCTGGTCGGCGAAATCTACCGCACTGGGATTTCGGGCACTGACGAGTTCGGCGGTGACTACGCGGCCTTCGTGCCGATGCTCCCCACCGGGGCCGACGCCTCGGCTCCACACCTAACTTGGGACGACAAGCCGTTTGAGCGCGGAGCCGGCACCTTCTTCGAGATCGCCGGCGCTCATCGCCGCTATCAGTTGCCGCTGTGTAGGTCCGTCTACCTCGGCACCCCGCCACACGAGATGCTCGAGGTCGAGAAGGCGTTGCTTGACGCGCTCGAAAAGGGACTTGACGCGGCCCGGGCCGGGAGCCGGGCGTGCGACGTTGCCAACGCCCTCTACGGAGCCCTCGAAAAGGTCGGCATCCACAAAGAAGGGCGCTGCGGGTATCCGATCGGGCTCAGCTACCCCCCTGACTGGGGTGAACGCACTATCTCGTTTCGGCCCACCGACGAGTCGGTCCTCAAGCCGGGCATGACCTTCCACTTCATGCCCGGGATTTGGATGGACGACTGGGGGCTTGAAATCACCGAGAGCCTGCTCATCCGCGATGAGGGACCCGCCGAGCCGCTGGCCAACTACCCCCGAGAACTCTTCGTGAAGGACTGACGTCTATGCCCGACGAGGACCCACTGCTCAATAAGACACTGGCTGTCCTCGATGACCTGATCGCTTTCCCGACCGTCGCCCTAACCCCCAACCTCGACCTCATCGAATACGTCGAGGACCAGCTCGGGCCGCTCAGCTCAAACCTGGTCCTCACGCACGACGAGACCCGGAGCAGGGCCAATCTGTTCGCCACCATCGGCCCCAACGTCGACGGCGGCATCGTGCTCTCAGGCCACTCCGATGTCGTCCCCGTCTACGCCGCCGACTGGACCACTCCGCCCTTCCAGGCAACCCGTCGTGGAGACCGGATCTACGGGCGAGGTACCGCCGACATGAAGGGCTTCATCGCCTGCGTGCTGGCGTTGGCCCCCGGGTATGCGGTCCTCGACCTCGAGCGTCCAATCCATGTCGCGCTGACCTTCGACGAGGAGGACGGCTTCCATGGGGCCCCGATCCTTCTTAAGGAACTGGTCCAGTCGGGGCGCCGTCCGGCCGCGTGCATCATCGGCGAGCCCACCGGCCTCCGGGTGATCGGCGCCCACAAGGGTTGCTATGAGTACCGGACCGAGATAACTGGCCTCAACGGCCACAGTTGCGAACCCGGGCGGGCGGTCAGCGCCGTGCACTACGCGACCCTCTGGATCACCGGCCTCCTGGGGCTCCGGAACGAACTCGTCGAGCGGGCCCCAGACGACAGCCCCTATGAGCCCCCCCACACCACGTTCAACGTCGGCACGATCAGCGGCGGCCAGGGTCGGTGCGTTGTCGCTGACCGGTGCTCCTTCGACTGGGAGATGCGGCCCATCCAGCAGGCCGACGCCGTGTTCGTCAAGGACCGGATGGCAGCGCTGGGTGACAAACTTCTGACTGAGATGCGCACAATCCACCCCGACGTAGCCATCAGAACCGAGGTTGTATGCGAGGTCGACGGCCTCGAGTGGCAGGAGTCGTCGCCAGCCCTTGACCTGATGCGCGACCTGGTCGGTGAGACCCCCATTGACGTCGTTGCCTACGGGACCGAGGCGGGACTCTTCCAGACCGCCGGTGTCCCGGCCGTAGTGTGGGGTCCCGGAGACATCGGTGTTGCCCACCGTCCTGATGAGTTCGTCGACATCGCCGACCTGACCGCCTGCCTCCAAGTGCTCCACCGCCTTCCGGACCTGCAAACCGGGAGCACCCAGAGGTAACGGCGAGGCTCCCCTTAGTGGACGATTGGGCAGGCGGCACCGCGGTCCAATACACGGGTGATACGGCCCATCCCGAGATAGCCGCCGATGCAGAAGGTGAGGTCCCGGACGAGTTCCTCCCCGAAGTGTCCCGCTAGGCGTTCGAAGAAAGCATCATCACAGGCCGCCACATTGCCCTCAAAACGCTCGGCGTATTCGATGGCGATCCGCTCTGCCGCCGAGTAGCCATCAAACGAAGCCCACTCGGCGACATGCTGATACTCCTCTTCGGTAAGCCCTGGTTCCGCTCCCGGCGGATTCCTGTATCCCAGTCACAGTCCGCAGCCGTTGAGCTGAGCAATACGCATCCGCGCTAATTCCCGGATCCGGAAGGGCAAGCTGCTCTGGACGTTGGTCGCCAGCCCAAAAGCGCTACCTGCAGCGATGAGATCCCGAGTGCCCATGCCGGCCACCGTAGTTTCCAGCGTCAAGTACGACCCGATCGCTGAGGCGAAGCCGTCCGGACGCGTCTAGACATACTGCATGGACTTCGACCCGAATCCGCCAGGCGGAAGAAACCGATCAGGGGGCGCCTGGAAGGTCATCTCCTTCATCGTCGTCGCGAGCTTGCTGCTCCTCAATGCCATCGCCATCTTCGTAAACGCGGACGCCACCCGTGAGGAGGCGTGCTGGGCACGAGCCTCGGCAATCGGTCAAGGGTTCGCGGGCAACTCGAACGCGGCCAACGCAAGCAGCCTCGCCCAGGCAGTCTTGGAGTGCGAGAAGGAGTTCCGCACCAACCCCGAGAAGGGGAAGGGGGTGTCGGCATAAGCGGATCCGGGGGTGACGGAGTGGGCGACACCCCGCTGACCTACGAGCAGGCGACCGCTGCACTCACCGGCCCCGGCGGCTATTTCGAGCTCGGGATCGAGGAGGTCCTCGGTGAGCCGATGCAGGTGTTCGCCAACCGGCCCCGGTCGTTGCGGGACCTCCTGGTCGGGGCCGCCCAGAATGGCGACACCGAGTACGCGGTGTTCGACGACGCCGGTGAACGAAGGGTCCTCACGTACGGCGGCCTCGAGCGACAGGTCGCCTCAGTGGCTACAGCCCTCGCGGACCGGGGGATCGGACACGGTGACCGGGTGGCGATCCTCGCCGCCAACTGCCCCGAGTACATCCTCACCTTCTGGGCCTGTGCTGCCATGGGCGCCGTGGCGGTCTGCTTCAACGGTTGGTGGACCCGGAGCGAGATCGAATACGGGCTCGAGGCAACCGACCCGGCCCTGCTGGTAGCCGACAGCCGTCGCCTCGCCCGCCTCGAGGGACACGATCCGGGGGTCCCGACGATCGTGGTCGAGGACGACTTCGCCCAGCTACTCGCCTTCGCCCCTGATGCCGACCTGCCGGGGACGCCAATCGCCGAGGACGACCCCATTGTCCTGCAGTTCACTTCCGGCACCACCGGACGCCCCAAGGCAGTGCTGGTGAGCCACCGCAGCTTCATCTCATTCGTGCTGGCAGCATTTGTGATCGGTGCACGCGACTCGATGCTGTCCAACGCTCCTCCGTCGTCCGGTGGTGCCCGCCTAGCAGTGTTCCCGCTGTTCCACCTCTCCGGAATGCAGAGTTCGACGGTCACGTCGCTCATGGGCGGTGTCAAGACCGTCTGGCCGATGGGCCGCTTCGACCCCGCACGGGTCGTGCAGCTCACCATCGACGAGGGCATCACCGCCTGGAACGGCACCGCCACACACATCTACCGCCTACTCGCCGAGCCGGACATCGATGGCCTCGACCCCAGCCAACTCACCTCGGTGGCGATTGGCGGTTCGGCAAGCACACCCGAGTTGATCCGGGCCACCGAGGAACGGTTCCCCCACCTGATCGACACGTTCGGTTCCGGCTACGGGCTCACGGAATCAGGCGGCCTTGTCAGCCATGCCCCCAACGAGATGCTCCGGGATGCACCCGACTGCGTTGGTTGCCCACTTCCCACGGTCGCGGTAAGGATCATCGATGACGAGGGCGGCGACCTACCCGACGGCGAGAACGGCGAGATCTGCGTCCGGAGCCCGCTGGTCATGCTCGGCTACTGGGACGACCCGGCGGCAGACGAGGCGGCGTTCCTGCCCGGCCGCTGGCTGCGCACCGGTGACTTCGGTCGCATGACCGGCGGACGCCTCCACCTGGCCACCCGCCTACGGGACCTCATCCTTCGGGGCGGGGAGAACGTGTACCCGGGCGAAGTTGAGCAGCGCCTCGAGGAGCATCCCTCGGTCGCCGAGGTGGCAGTCCACGGTGTCGACCATCCGACCCTTGTCCAGGAGGTGAAAGCGGTCGTGGTCCTACACCCGGGAGGTGACTCCTCGGCCGACGAGCTCATGGCCTTCTGTGCCGAGACCCTCGCCTACTACAAGGTGCCGACGATCGTGGAGTTCCGGAACGAACCGCTACCGCGCAACGCCACCGGCAAGGTCGTCAAGGCAGTTCTCACCGGCGACGCTAAGCACACGTTCGTTGAGGAGTAGGAACACTCGAACCTCGACCGACCTTAGAGTCGCCGAAAACACCCTCCGAACAGGTGGGCCGGGGGAGGATCGAACTCCCGACCGAGCGATTATGAGTCGCCTGCTCTGACCACTGAGCTACCGGCCCCACTGCAGTATCGCAGCCCGACCCACTCCCCGACCGGCCCCGGCCGACGATCCGGTACCGTGGACGGCCCATCACTACCACCGTCGCCAGGAGACGTCGTGACCTCCGGCAAGGTCGTCGAGGTCACCGGCGACCACCCCCGCACCATCCCAGACGGGTACGACCCGACCATCGAGGTCAGCCTCGTCGTGCCCACCTACGACGAGGCCGACAACATCGGCGACCTTCTGCGGGGCCTTCACGCAGCGTTAAAGGCCACTGGATTCGGCTTCGAACTCATCGTCGTTGACGACGACAGTCCTGACGAAACCTGGCGGGTAGCCGCCGGGTTGGCTAGCGAGATCCCCGAGTTGACCGTTATCAGACGAAAAGAGGCCACCGGTCTGGCCACCGCGGTGATCGGTGGTTGGTCATACGCCCACGGACGCCTCCTGGGGGCCATCGACGGCGACGGGCAACACCCGCCCAATGTGATCGCGGACCTCCTTGCCTCGATGGGTGAGGGTGCCGATGTCGCTGTGGCCAGCCGGCACCTCCCGGAAGGGGGAATGGTCGGCTGGTCGGCCGCCCGCCGCCTCCTCTCCCGCGGGGCACAGACCCTGGGACAGCTACTCCTCCCCGGGACGGTCGGCCGGGTAACCGACCCGATGAGCGGTTACTTCCTACTTCGACGGGACATCGTCGCCGGCACCGAAATGGACCCCGTCGGCTACAAGATCCTCCTGGAGGTCCTAGCCCGTTGCGATGTCCGTCGGCTTGTTGAATCCCCGTATGTGTTCTTGCAACGAACCGCCGGCAGGTCCAAGGTGGCGGTCGGCCACTACGTCAGCTACCTCCGACACCTCCTCCGATTACGCGTCTACCCACTGCGCAGCCAGGCCCTTGTCCGCTACCTGGCGGTCACTGGGGTGGCGCTGGCGCTTGACGCCGCGGTGTTCGTGGCCCTGTTTGACCTGAGCGGCTGGAACCTGACTCGGTCGGCAGCCATCGCTGGCGAGGCTGGGATCCTGTTCACCATCCTTCTCCACGACCTTTGGACCTTCGCCGGCCGTCCGGCCCGCACTTTCCTAGACCGTGTCCGACGGCTGGTGGGGATGCACCTCATCCTCGGGGTTCTGCTCTTCACCCGCCTAGCTGTCACCAACGCTCTAGTTAACTGGATCGGTGTCGGACCCCTTGCCGCATTCCTTGTTGCCCTCGCCGTGGTCATGCCCGGTGGACACTTGCTCGGCTCGCGTCTCACCTGGAGGGGCGGCCGGAGCTGAGATCGCTCCCCGCTGACCCCGTCCAAGGAGGTGTCTGATCTCTCGGACCGTCAGGCCACCGCTGCGCAACCGTCGCGAGGTGCTGGCCGGATTGTCATCGCTGTTCCTAGCAGCGACTCTGGGCTGCGGACGCGGTGACCGCACCACCGACCCGCCACTGCCTGCAACAACACGGCTCCCACCAGTAGTCGACCATCGAATCACCCGCTGGGGTCAGGACCCCTGGTCCCGGGGGTCATACTCGTTCCTGGGCCCGGGGGCGTCGTCAGCCACCCGCCGGATGCTGGCCCGACCGATCGACGACCGCCTGTTCTTCGCCGGGGAGGCAACCGACATCGAGCACCCGGCCACCGTGCACGGTGCTCTTGCCTCGGGACAGCGGGCGGCCGCCGAGATCCAGGCGACCGGCAATCCCGGCCCCATCGTGGTGGTCGGTGCAGGCGTCGCCGGATTAGGTGCCGCACGTGATTTGACCGCCGTTGGACGCGAAGTGGTGGTGGTTGAGTCGCGCCAACGTATCGGGGGTCGTGTCTGGTCGGACACCGTAGGGGGTGCCCCAGTTGACCTGGGTGGCTCCTGGCTGCACGGGCTGCGGGATAACCCGCTGGCCGATCTGGCGGCCTCGCTGGACATCGACCTGGTCCATACTGACTACGAAGACGCTGTGCTGTTCGACGCCGACGGCAGGTCGGTGCAGTGGTCCCACCTAGACCACCTGTACGACCTGGTGGAAGGCATGCTGGCGTCCAGTCGGTCGACGAGATCGATGGCAACAGCCGTGGGTGAGGTGCGCCGTCGGGTCGAGGACGAGGATCGAAAGCGTCTGGAGTACGTGCTGGCCTCGGAGATTGACCACTGGTTTGCGGCAGGACCTGAGGACCTCGCCTTCTCTGGAGTTCACGAAGGCGGATGGTCACGGGGCGGTGACGCCGTCCCCACTACCTCCTACCGGCCGATCATCGAGCACCTGGCGACAGGCCTCGACGTCCGCCTGGGCCATCCGGTTTCCGAAGTCATCCGGACGGACGGAGGGGTCCGGGTTACCACGGAGGAGGCCGAGTTCCGAGGAGGAGCCGTCGTCGTGACGGTCCCGTTGGGCGTTCTCCAGGCCGGGACCATCCGGTTTGACCCCGCGCTCCCGGCAGTGAAGTCAACGGCCATCCATACCCTCGGCATGGGAACCATGGACAAGGTGGTAATCCACTTTGAGGAGCCGTTCTGGGCTCCCGACGTGGACCTGATCGCCTACGCCTCAGCCGAGCCCGGTCGGTTCATCGAGTGGTACAACGCCATTCCGTGGACCGGCCACCCGATCCTGGTCGGGTTCAACGCCGGCCGGCCGGCCATAGAGCTCGAATCCTGGAGTGACGAACGGATTCTGACCACCTCCCTGGACGTGCTAGGCCGCCTTCGCTGGTGAACGGGCTGCCGGGAGGATGGCACAGAACCGACGGACCACTGACGTAGGGCGACCCCTCCACCCCGTTCATACAAACAAGTCCAAACCAAGACTACGGCTCTATCCGATGCGCCCGGTCCCGGGGGGCGTACCAGAGCAAACCAATAAGTCAGAACCCATCGGTCTGGCTGCTGCCAAAATTCTTCCACAGCCTGCGGGGGCGACACCGGAGCCCCAAGGTGTAGATACGCGCAGCCGGTCAGTCGCCGAGTGGACGCCTCTTTGCCTGTTCGGCTTGTCCTTCCGACAGGAACCCGGACGGACGACTCTCCTCGGGGGCTAATCGGCCGGTTGTAATTGCAGGAATCGTTTGAGACGTGGACGACTCATTGCCAGTGCAGCAACGCGCGGGTGTACCCAGACAATCCCAAACAGTCCTGTCAACCCAATGAGCACCCCCCCGGCCACGTCCAACGGCCAGTGTTTCAACTCGCTTATCCGCGACCACGCCGTCAGGACGATCAACAAAAGCATCGTTGCTGCAATCCACGTTGCTGTCCGGGGCTTCGCATGGCGACGGGCCAACATCGCAACAGTGCCCAGAACGAGCACTGTGAACACCACGTGTCCGCTGGGGTAGCCGCCGTTGCCGAATGAGTAGTCGGTCCACGTCACCGCCGATGTCGGTCGTGGACGGTTCACGAGATCGCCCACCCGCGTGAGACCAGTGAGCGCTCCAGCCAGACCCAGAATCACTGCGGGGTACCGACCCCAGCGCCACCACACCAGCAACACGATTGCCCCAAGCACCAAAGTTAACCAAATGTGAGTAATCGCTGGATCAACGATTTCGGCGAACAGGTCGATGGCTGGAGGGGTGTTATCCCGCATCCAGCGAGCCATCCCTACTTCTCCATACAGTGGCCCGTCGGCCCGTACTGCCAGTGTGAGAGCAACCGACGAAGCCAGGGACACAATCGCGTACTTCCTCACAATTTGAGTCTGCCACCCCTCCCCTGAGGGGGGTGAGGCGAGACCGGAGCCCCTAGGTGTGGCTGACTGTGATGTCGACCAGTCCGGTGAGAACTTCTATTGGTTTGCTCTGACCCGTCTCGGGGGGCGTACAACACTTGACGAACTCCGGAAGACTCCGGTCTCTCGCTGCGGGAAATGTTTTCCACACTTCGAGGGGCGGGCAGGGCAACACCGGAGCCCCAAGGTGTCGATCCGCGCTGGTAGAGGGCTGGACTTTAGGAACCCGTCCCGAGGGGGGTCGATCGCACGGAGGGAGAACCGTGTCCGGCGGTGACTCCTCAGCCATCAGCTAGTCCGGCCATCGCTATGGAGCGATCGGGTTCAACCAATCACTACGCCAGTCACCCCGACCAGAACCAAGCTCAGGCCCGCGACTTGAGGCGGTCTGACGTTGTCGCCGAACACGTAGCGCCCGACGACAACGCTAACTGCAGGGAACATGGCCCCGGTTACAGCTGCTGGTAGTGCATCCGCCTGGAGGCCAAATAGGTAGAGCGTGGAAGCTAAACCACCAAAGATTCCGGAAAACAAGGGCGGCCAGCGGATACCCCGGGGCGGTATCACCGGCGATCGGCGACCTGTGGCCAACATCACCGTAAGAATGCAAGCCACGAAACGTTGGCTGACTGCCGGCCACGAGCCGCTCGACGTCGAAGTGTCGATGAGGGCAGCCAGCCCGATGCCGTACCCCAACCCGGATGTTGCCCCCCAGATCAGCCCCTTGCGAATCCCGACAGCAGCACGGCCGCTGACGGTGATGAGGACCAACCCAATGATTGCCACCCCCACCCCAGTCACAGCCAGTGTCGAGGCATGCTCGCCGCCGATCACCGCCACCCCGAACGGAATGACCACGGTAAGGGTCGCCACTGTCGGCGAGATCACCGTCGATGAACTCCGAAGGAGTCCACCCAAATAGGTAACCATCCCAACTGCGTATCCGACCCCGGAGATTGCCCCCCGACCTAGGTCTGGCCACGACAGTTCGCTAGGGAAGACCATCACGAGGGCCAGCGCAGTCAGAGCGGCCATCGCTTGGGAGACCACGCCCACGGTCAGCACGCCCACGGCCTGGGAGCCCCGACGGCCGAACATCTCCGAAATGCCCACCGACACTGCGCTTAGGGCGCCGAGCAGCGCTCCCATCAGTCGAGGAAAGGCTGGATAGACATCGCTGGGACACTAGGTGTGGATGTGGGCAGACCCAGACTCCTCCCGAGATGGGTCTGTTACATACACGGCCTCGAATCTAGGCACACGAAAGAGACACAGCTTCAGGCCAGTGTGGGGCTTCGAGGGCTACGCAGGGCAGACTTTCGCCATGTCGCCTGGATCTGTTGCCGTCTTTGTCGGCCTTGCCGTAATCGGCTTCCTCTTCGGCTTCTTGCGGAGCCGCAGGTAGGCGGCCAGCCGGAACCGCGACTTCAAGATCAGCAGGGCGACCCCCGCACTCTTATCGTAGATGTGGAGCCTTCTGGTAGGGCGGGGCCCGGTTATAGGAAGTGTTGCCTATCCCGGGGTTGGAGCGACCAGATTCAGGCTTCAGTAACAGACACCGGGGGCGTACCACCAAGCACCAACTGCACTACACGTGTTGTGCATGGTCCCTACTGCCCCCTTTCGTCCGTGACGCAAGACAACTCTCACATCGTCCTATATCGCGGTGAGAACAACAGCAGCGAGAGCGAGGAGCACCCCTGCCTTCTGGACATGCCGAAGGCGTTCTCCGAGCATCATCCAGGCTAGGAGAACCGTTGACGCCGGATATAGAGATCCAAACACTCCGGCGACGGCTATAGGACCACGGCGCAGCGCCCACAGGATCAGCATCGACGCCACCATCTCCATCACCCCAGCAACAGCTGTTCTCACCAAAGCGCTTCGGTCGAATCGAACGCCCCGATTCACACTCAGGTTGACTACCACGAGCAGCGGAATGGACACCGACCGACTAGCCACCAGCGGCCACATTCCGGCATCGGTTGAGGTGAAGGCCAAACTCACGAAGAACACCCCGAAGAAGAGGCCGCTTAGTACTGCTAGCACGCCGGCTCGGGGAGGCGTGGCTTCATCTGTCGGCTCCTCAGAGGAGACAAGAACAATTGCCGTAATCGCCACCCCAATGCCTATGACGGCCATCCCTCCAGGTCCGTCTTCGAACCCAAGCCCATAGAAGGCCGGAACGGTCGCCCCGGTTGCGGCAGCTATCGGGGCAACCACGCTCATCTGCCCGGCTGTCATGGCAGCAAGAAACAGCATGTAGGCGATAGCCGCTGCGACCCCGGCCAGGGCCCCCCAGGCCAGGTCCTCGAGGCGGACCTCTGGAGCGTCCACAAGGACCAGAGAGGCGGCGAGTACCACCAATCCGCAGACCTGTCCGACAAGCGGCACCGACAGCGGTCCCGAACGGCGGGCCGCCACCCCGAAGAGGAAGTCGGCCGACCCGACCATTATCGCTGCTGAGAGAGCCACCAGCGCTGTCAATGCACCTCTCCTGTCACAACTCGGCCGTTGTCATCAGGATTCCTCCCAGGCCCAGAGAGTGAAAGTTAGCCCGGCTAATCCAGCACTGTTGCTGGCCTGAGGTTGGTTTCTTGCTTTTCAGAACCGGTTCGGCCAGGTCAGTATGGGCTATCGAGAGCTAGGCAGGGAGAATCCGACACGCTTTCCAATAGTGTTTCGAGGTGGGCCGCAACCGGGACTTCAAGATCCTTGGCTACACAGTCGGCCAGGCACCAAATCTGCCTCTGGTTGTCGTGATTGTTGCCGTCGTAGTGGGACGGATAGCTGAGCAGGGATCAGTCACTAATCGGATTGCGGACTCTGTTTTCTTTGTGAGCCTGAGCATCTGGAGCTATTTAGAGACCTTCGATGGCGTCAACGCATTTCGAAGAGTCCTGGGAATAGCAGGGTTTGTCGTCGTGTTGAGGCTTCTCGTAGGACAACTTTAGTTAGGGGTACCCACCACGACCCGGGTCCCGAAGGCCTTGTCGGTCAGTCGCTGCTTCTTGGGGTCCCACAGGGGCCACAGATAGTCGATGAGTTGGACAATGTTGCCTATGCCCTGGATCCCACCGACCAGACCGGGGACCAGCCAGCGGCCCACGCCCTTAGGTCCGCCAGGGGCCTCACCGGAGGCAGCATCGATCAGGTGGATGCCCTGGCGGCGCTTCCCGGGCGTCGTGCCCGTGACACCCTGGCGGTAGCCGAACAGCCATCCGGCCCACACCAGCACGCCAACGCCGAGGACGATACCGAGCACGACCAGGGCGGTGGTCCCAGTCGTGAAGTCCAGTCCCTTGGTTGCCTCGCGCTCCCAGGCCACTACGAAGCCAGCGATGGTCATGGCAACAGGTATCAGCATGGGAGCTATGAAGATCAGGCCGTCGAGGAGCGCTGCCTTGCCGCGGGTCCACCAGGACGCTGCCTTCAAGGCAGAATTGGGGTCGTCCATGTCCTCCCTGAGCATAGGATCAACACCTCAACTGGAGTTGTTCAAGTCCATCACCAGCCCGGTTCGACCAAACCAGTTCAGGACATCGAAGGGTACCGTCGGGGGCATGGATGCCTACCGAGCAGTAGTTGACAAGCGTGATGGCCGAGAGTTCGACGACCGACCGGTGCCCGAACCGACGCTCCAACGGGTACTCCAAGCAGCCCGTATGGCGGGTAGCGGCAAGAACCGCCAGGCCGGACGGATAGTGGTGGTCAACACGGCCGACGACCGTGCCCGGGTGGCGGCATGTGCCGATTACGGAGCCTGGCTAGTCGAGGCTCCGGTAGTTCTCGTTTTCGGAATCCATGAGGACGGCGGCCACCACCCTGACTTCGACATTGGCCGCATGGCCCAGAACGCCATGGTCGTCTGTCATGCCGAGGGGCTCGCCAGTTGCCCGGTAACCGTCGCGCGTCAAGACGACCTCCGGGAGGCGCTCAGCATCCCACCGACCTACCACGTTCCAATGATGGTGGGCCTGGGATACGGCTCAGACTCGGATTTCACTAGAGGGTCGCACCCGCGACGTCCGCTTAGCGAGATAGTCCACATGGGAAGTTGGCGAGACGACAGGGAGTAACTAACAGCGTGGTCCCTGCAGCCCGCTGGTGGGTGTCAACCCCGCAGGAGTCGATAGGAGCCTGCACCTCTAACACAGTTACCTTGCTTGCCGGACGGCGTTGGCGAAGTTGTCGTAGAGCCTCTTGGCATTAGCCACGAAGTCGTCCATGTGATGCTCCGAGTCCGCGGCGAGCTCCGCCAACGCGGTCGGACCGAGCGTCGACTCCAGCGCCGCCCGGTATGCAGGCACAGTCCCCCAGGTGGGCACGGTGTCCGGTTCGACCTCAACGTGGTATTGCATCGACCAGGCGTGGCGGCCGACGCGCATCGCTTGGACCGGACATCTGTCGGACGCTGCGAGCACGACCGCCCCGTCTGGAGGCTCCACGACCTGGACCGAGTGCCACTGAAGCGCCCGTTGGACGGTCGGCATCGCGGCAAAGATCGGGTCTTTGAGTCCTTCCGGGGTCAGCGTCACCTCGAGGACCCCGATCTCCGGGGGCTGCTGGTGACCGCACCTGCCGCCGAGAGCGTCGGCGAGCAGTTGGTGACCAAGACAAAGCCCCAGGAAGGGACGGCCCAGGTCTGCCACCCAGCGGTGGATCGCCGCCTTCTCCTCGAGCAGCCACGGGTGCTCGTCCACGTCCCACACATCCATGGGGCCGCCCATCACCCACATTGCGTCAAACCCTTCGAGTGGTGGGATCGGCTCACCCTCGTCGAGTTCAACAGCAGTCCAGTCGACACCATCGGATGCGAGGAAGTGCCGCAATTGCGCCGGGTGTTCGCAGTCGATGTGTTGCAGTACCAGCAGGCGCACATCGAGCCCCTACGTCGACGGCAATGGGGATGGGCCCAGGCGGACCGGTGGTTTCACAATGAGCTCACAATCGGCAGGAAGTCGGCAAAGGCTAACCGCCAGTCACACCACCAATTCCGAGTTGGTCAGGACGAGTAAGTGAGCTTCGAGAGGCCACAGGCCCGTTCTCCACCTGGTTTCCCTCTCCAGCGTCACGGACGACCAATGAGTTCGCGTAACACCTCGACATCCACCCCCAGAGCGGCAGCTGCTCCGGCCATATTCGGCGGTGGGGGCCCTAGAGCGGCCTGGAGTTCGGCAACGGTCACACCGAGGTCCTCTGCCGCTTCGGTGAGGTCAGATGGGCCGCCCGGGCGATCGCCGGGACCACCTGCGCCGGGGCCGCCACCCGGCTCGCCCGCACCGGCACTTACCGCGCCATTCAGGCAACGGCCCACGTACGGGTAAGCATCGGTGATGACGTACAGGTACTCGCCATCGATCGTGATGCCGTTGCAGCGATCGAGCTCACCGCCCCCCTCGCTGTAAACCCAGTCAGAGGTGTAGGTCCCGTCGGGGCTTGTTCCATCGATATCGACCGCGGCCCTGGGAGGCAGGCTGCCCACACAATCCGTGCCGGCTCGATCAGCCATTGCTAGCCCATAGCCAGACTCGTAGACGCCGGATCTCGAGTAATACATCAGAAAGCCGTCAGCAGCGAAACCCACATGAACAAGGTCGTCGTTGTGCTCATGGGCCTCGACCAGGAGTTGAGAGATCCCGTGATAGTGATACTCGCCTGTTGGTTGGACGTGAGCATTGTTGAAGTCAAACCCGAGGTTGAAGATGTCCTGGAGCGCCTCAATCCGGAAGATCTCCCCGGTTGCACACGTGACAGTCTCTGCAGTACCCGGCTCGAATTTGACCCCGTTGACCGCAACACCCATAGTCCTAACGCCGGTAGCGGCACCCGTGTAGATCGGTTCGGTGGTGAATCCGTAGCTGACATCCTGTTCGGAAATGGTGTTGGGGTTTCCGTTGTTGGGAAAGTCGCCGGTCTCGTGATCGGGCAGCGCGTTGCTGTTGATGGTCCGAGTCGACCCGTGGACGACAGCTGTCACCAGCGTGCCAAACTCTTCATCCAGCAAGGTGTAGGAGCCCAAATATTCTGAGCCGCTAGGCGTGATCGTTGCCCTAGGCGCAGTCGTGGTGGGGGCCTGAGTCGTAGCTGGCGCGACAGAGGTGGTGGTGACGCGTGTGGTCGTTTCGGCACTGCCACCGCACGCATAGACCACCAGAAGCACAACCCAGGTAACCGCACGCTTCAAGGTCATATTCTCTCACTCCCTGCCTCCCCGCAGGGACGTGGAGGAACGTAGGAGCCCCTTGGTGCAGCTAATCCGTTAGGCGGATTTCCAAGGGTCGTGGTTCCCATGTGTTACGTGCTCCGGAGGCGCACAACTAGTTGCGTAAGCACCGTCTGCGTTGCCCCGGACATTTTCGCTCTGAACCTCTAGGCCCGGGGCGGTGACGGGATTGGGCCCCATCGATAGGCCGCCCACACGTCGCTCATCACTCCCATCGGCGCTCACCTCATCGGTGCCGCCTGGAGATCTGTCATCTCCGATGGCGGCGGTAGACCCAGCCGGCCAACTCGGGGTATCCGGGCCAGACGCGCTGCCGGAATATCTGAAGCAGGGGACCAACCAGCAGAGCGAAGGCCAGGGTGCCGACTCCGTACGACCCCCCGAGCACCCCACCACCCACCAGGACAGTGACCTCGAGGCAGGTACGGGCGGCCCGAATACTAAGGCCAGCATCGACAAGCGCCGTCATGAGCCCGTCGCGCACACCCGTTCCCAATCCGGCCCCTAGATAGAGCATCGAGCCGAAGGCGACGAGGATAGGCGCTGCGACCACCAGCAGTCCCCGGAGGGCTACCGAGGCCGGTGGCTCGACCACTGCGATCAGCACGTTTACCGTCGAGCCAATGATCACGACGTTGGCCACTGTCGCGGGGCCGATGGGTTGGCGAAGCGCGGCCACCAGAACCAGCAGGGCGAGCCCCAACCCGATGATTATGGTCCCCGGTTGTCGGTCGATCAGACCGGCCAGTGCGTCATGCAGGACGTCCCACGGACCGACCCCCAGGTCGGCCAAGAAAAGGGTGCCGATCCCGACACCGAACATGACCAGACCCATGAGAATCACGGCAGCCCGGATGGCGATCTCCTTCACCAGGCTATTCTGGTGCGCGCGCCACGACACGGGACGCGCGGTGAACCACGACGCTGGATGCCAAGAGACCGCATCCCTCGGTGCGCCTTATTGTGTCGCTCCCCGGGGTCAGGGAAACCAGGTTTCGTCTCAAGTAGCAGGCTGGAACCCATACCCGTCCCTATCGGAAGAGCGGTCCACCCCTCCGAGCTACGCCGCGCCGAGACTTGAGCTGGGCTTGACCTGAAGTTTTCTTGCTCCGGGGGTGGGGCTCGAACCCACGACCTGCGGATTAACAGTCCGACGCTCTGCCAACTGAGCTACCCCGGAATGGTGACAGCGAAGGATACCAACCGGCTTCCCCATGCCACGGGGAAGCGGCTGACCCTGGCCAACCCCGGACCACAAGTAGCGGCCGGGCCGCGTTAACCATCGGCGTCATTTTCTGGAGAGTCGATAAGCCACCGTAGTAAGGGCTCCACCTGGCCAAGGTCGGCCATTGTCTCTCGCAGGTCAATGATGCTGCGTCGCAAGAAGGCGATCGACGGCTGGTAGGTAGCGAGGTCCCCGGAGGAGCGGGCTCGGGCCTCCAACTCGACCGCCTTCCGTTCGGCGGCCAGTGCCAGCAGCCGGCAGACCACGCCCTTCGGGTCGTCGTCGGACGCATCCTGCACGGCCAGGCGGCCCAGCAGGTCGGCGGTCTCGTCGTCGACGGTCGCCCGGGCGCCATGGAATTCGCCGACCTCGGCCAATGCGCGGTAGGCCATCTCGGCGACCGGATCGGCGAACAGGGCTGGGGCCAGCCAGGCCGACAGGTCCTCGGGTCGGTGGATAAACAGGCGCAGCGCCTGATGTTCGATCGTCAACCTCTCCGGGATGTTCCCACCCAATCCGCCGGCTGACCGCACGTCAGGTCGCTGGCCAGAACTCGGTGAGTTACGCCCACCCGCTGTGGCTAGCCGCCGTACTTCGTCGGCCGATACCAGGCATCGATCGGCGATGCGCATCACGTATTGGTCACGCACCAATTCCTCGGG
>Ga0209752_1000624_pt1 | contig 17201 bp, 17 predicted proteins | sample METZYME_3_250m_FD_187548 | JGI IMG/M metagenome (GOLD analysis project Ga0209752, IMG submission 187548) | Marine microbial communities from oxygen minimum zone in mesopelagic equatorial Pacific - METZYME_3_250m (SPAdes) (version 2) | ecosystem: Environmental > Aquatic > Marine > Oceanic...
CCTCAGCAGGACCATCCTCAGCAGGACCATCGTCAGAGTCTTTCTCGGCATAAAACTCAGACCAGGCCTCTTGGCCCTCTGAGTAGTCCACGCCGATGTAGTTGCCTTCCTCGTCGTAGTTCTGGGATCCGAAATGCTCCTGGTATTCGGCAGCGACCACGCCGCCCTCAGCGGCCTGCTTGATGGAGAGACTGATCCGCCGACGCTGGAGGTCCAAGTCGATGATCTTCACCCACAACTCCTCGCCCGGGGTAACCACTTGCTCGGGTAGGTCAACGTGGTGGGCCGACATCTCGGATATATGCACCAAGCCCTCGATCCCGTCTCCTACCTGTACAAAGGAACCGAATGGAACCAGCTTGGTAATCCGCCCGTAGACCAGTTCTCCCACCTGGTGGCTCTCCGCGAACTCCTGCCATGGATCCTGCTGAGTCGCCTTCAACGAAAGGCTGATCCGCTCCCGGGACATGTCCACGTCAAGGACCTGGACTTCGATCTCATCGCCCACCGTGACCACCGATCCGGGATGGTCGACGTGTTTCCAGGAGAGTTCCGACACGTGGATCAGTCCGTCCATCCCACCTAGGTCAACGAAGGCGCCAAAATTGACCACGCTCGACACCGTCCCGGTGCGCACCTCGCCGGGCTTCAGATCGACCAGGAACTCTTCGCGCTGTTCTCGCTGGGTCTCCTCCAACCACGCCCGTCGAGAAAGGACCACGTTGTTACGGTTCTTATCTAACTCAATAATTTTCGCATCGATGGAAGTGCCCACCAGCGGTTGCAGGTCACGCACCCTCCGCAAGTCAACCAGGGACGCCGGGAGGAAGCCCCGCAGGCCGATATCCACTATCAGCCCGCCCTTGACCACCTCTATCACTGTCCCGGAGACCATTCCCTCGGCCTCCTTGATCTCCTCGATCCTGTGCCACGCCCTCTCATACTGGGCACGTTTCTTGGAGAGAACCAGCCGCCCTTCTGCGTCCTCTCGCTGCAGGACCAGTGCCTCGATCTGTTCACCCAGCGCCACCACGTCACCGGGATCGGCGTTGTTGCGAATAGAGAGTTCTTTCTGAGGGATCACGCCCTCGGACTTATAGCCAATGTCGACAAGGACCTCGTCCCGGTCGATCCTGACCACCGTGCCTTCCACCAGCTGGCCGTTCGCGACGTCGACGAGGGTCGCTGCGTAGGCCTCCTCTAAAGAAAGGGAACCAAGGTCGTTCTCGGTGATCGGACGGGGTTCGTACTCACCGTTCTCATCGAAGCTCCCCATAGGCGGAGACTCGAGCACGGTTGTGGTCAAGGTCAGGTCGGACACGGTTGTTTCTCAGGTGGTTGTGGACTGGAAAAGTGGTCACTTCACAGAACGCGCCCCCGCTGAAACGGGGGCGTGGAGCAGCCTACCGGGGTCGTCGTTGCTCCGTCACCGGCCAAGCGGGTTCGAAGACGGTCGCTCAGCCACCAAAAGGTACTCGGGGCTTTCAAGGTCAGGTGGCCGAGATCGGTAGTCGCCCGGAGTCACCGACCACACTCCGCGTACCGCTAGTCCGGCCCTGTCAGCCAGAAGCCGCAGTTCCCGGGGAGTGAAACAGCTGGTCCACAGCTCTGCGTCCATTCGGCGTTGTTCCGGACTCTTAAGGGTGGTCCTTTCATGGTTCACCCCGGAGGCAGCATCGAACGAGTCGTCCTCGTCATGGAACCGCACCTGGAAGTAGGCGGAGAACGCTGAGATGGCCACGCGCCGGCCGGGGCGAACCGCGGCGGCCATGCGATCTAGCACCAGGCCATCAGGGTCAACCGGTGTCGGGTCCACGCCTGGTCCTGCGGCCAGGCCAAAACCCCCCTGGCATAGGGAGAAGACCCCGTCGAACTCTGACTCGAAGACCATCCGCCGGGCGTCCATTCGCTCGAAGGTCGCTCCATCCGGTGCCTCTGCCCTAGCCAGATGGACGAACGTTTCCGACACATCGACCCCAAGAACCTCGACGCCTCGGCGAGCCAGTTCATGGGCGTGCCGACCCGGGCCACATCCAACATCGAGCACCCGGTCACCAGGGCCGATTCCTAGCACCTCCACCAGATGGTCCACCTCGTTGGTTGTCCCATAGGTGAAGGAGTAGTGCAGGTAGGCCGACCCTAGGTGCTCGGCCAACGGTTCGAACCAGTGTTCCCGGAAGCCACCGTTATCTCCGCTGGAGCCTCTCATCCCTTGGCATCCGCCCATGTGGCACCAGTAGCCAGGTCCACGGTCAACTCGACCCGGAGGTCGAAGGCACCACCCATTGTCACCCTTACCAGTTCGGTCACCTCATCAAGTTCCGTAGGTTCCACTTCGAGAAGTACTTCATCGTGAACCTGGAGAACCAGACGGGAGGACAGACCCGCAGCGGAAAGCCCGTGGTCGATACCCACCAGAGCTACTTTGAAGATGTCGGCCGCCAGCCCCTGTATTGGGGCATTCATGGCCTGACGCTCCCCCGCTTGACGAACGTTGAAGTTTTTTGAAGCGAGCTCGGGGATGGGCCGCCGCCGCCCAAAGAGAGTTTCGGTGTAACCCCTGTTACGGGCTTCAGCCACCGATCGATCCATGTAGTCCCGTACCCCGGGGAAGGCTTCAAAGAAAGACTCCAAAATCCCCGATGCCTCGTCGGTGGAAACGTCCAACCGCCGGGCTAGGCCGTAAGCCTCCATCCCGTAGGCCAGTCCGTAGGCCACCATCTTGGCTCGGTTCCGCAACACCGTGGTGACCTCCTCGGGCGGGACGCCCCAGGTCCTAGAAGCAACCGAGCGGTGGATGTCGTCACCCGCCTCAAATGCTGCGATGAGGCTTGGGGCACCGGACAAGTGGGCGATACAGCGCAGTTCTATCTGGTTGTAGTCGGCCACCAGAAGTATCTGTCCAGGTGCCGGGACGAACGCCCGTCGAAAGGCTCGACCCAATTCTGTCCGTACCGGAATGTTGTGCAGGTTCGGGGCGTCTGAACTTAGGCGCCCGGTGCGAGCCACCGTCTGGTTAAAGGTCGCCCGGATCCGGTGATCGTCGTGGACTTCGGCGAGGAGTCCTTCGCCATAGGTAGAACGGAGCTTCTCTACCTCCCGGTAGTTCAGGAGGTGCTCCACGACTGGGTGCTCCCCGCGGAGGCGTTCCAGAGTAGCCGCGTCGGTCGAATAGCCTGTCTTTGTCCGCTTCCCGGGGGTGAGTTCCAACTTTTCGAACAGGATCTCGCGGAGCTGTTTTGTGGAGTTGACGTTGAACTCCTGCCCTGCCGCATCCTGGATGGAGGCCCGGAGCCGTTCACAGTCGGCCGTCAGAGTGTCTCGAAGACGAGTGAGTTCTTCGACGTCGACCCCGATCCCCACTTCTTCCATTCGGGCCAATACAGCCACCAGCGGAATCTCGATCTCGTCGTAAAGGGTGTGTAGCCCCTGGTCGGCAAGCGCTTCGAGCATCGGCGCCACAAGACGATAAACACCAGCCACATGATGGCAAGCCATTACAGCCGGATCCCGGGAGGCTCCATCCAGGTCGAGTTGTCCGTCCGGTACACCCACTTCCGATAGGCGCAAGCCGGTATACCGTTCAAGCAGATCAGACAGCTCGTACGAGGAGTTCGACGGGTCGAGCAGGTATCCGGCAAGAGCGGTGTCTAGCGTCAGTCCCGCGGTATCGAAACCCATCCTGAGGAGCCTTCTTACAAGTGGTTTCGCATCCTGGGTGGCCAATGCCGGACCACCCGTGGCGAACAGCGCACCTAACGCCCCGCTTACCTCCTCCTCGCCGATGAGGCCGGGGGGGACCCACCGGATCGTCTCCCCGTCCGTGAGTGCCATGCCCTCCAGGGCTCCAGTCGGGCTTCCAATAGCCGCCGCCACGGCGACCGGACCGTTCGATGTGGCAAATGCATCAATCGCCGACACGGCGTCTGCCGTGTCGAAACAAGCCGTGAAGGAGACCTCAAGCTCAGCGGGTCCTTCGGTACCTGGTCCATTTCCTGAACCGAACTCCACCCCTAGGGCCGATCCCAGTCGTTCCCGAACAGTGGTCAACTCCAAGAGGTCGAAAAGATCCCGAGCCCGTTCCAGGTCAACAGATTGTCGTTCCAGGTCGCTGACCCCGACGTCAAGTGGGACATCACGTACCAACGCCATTAGTTCAGCATTGAGGCGGACACGAACCTCGTTCCCGGCAAGGTTCTCCCGAAGCTTCGGGGTTTGCTCGTCAGCCGAGGCAAACACCCCATCCAGATCCCCGTGAGCGTTGATTAACCGCGCCGCTGTCTTCTCCCCCACGCCGGGAACACCGGGCAGGTTGTCGGACTGGTCACCTCGGAGGGCTGCATATTCCACGTAGTCAGCGGGGTCGACCCCTGTCCGGTCGCGGATCCCTGCCTCGTCGAAGAGAACGTATTCGGAGACCCCCCGCTTGTTGTAGAGAACGCGTATGTGGGGATCCTCAACTAGCTGGTAGGCGTCACGGTCACCGGTAACGACCAGTACGTCCCGGCCGCTGTCCCGGGCCATCGTGGCCAAGGTAGCGATCACGTCATCTGCCTCGAAGCCTTTGGCATCGACCGCCCGCAGGCCCAGGGCCATAACCAGTTCCCGCACCAAGTCCAACTGCTCGTAGAGGATGTCGGGCTGCCGCTCTCGGTTGGCCTTGTACTCAGCTAACTTCTCGTGGCGAAACGTCGGGCCAGGGAGGTCGAAAGCCACCGCGACGCCTCTCGGGTCGTGGTCTCGTACCAGGGCAGCCAGCATCGACGCGAAGCCGAAGACCGCGTTTGTAACCTGGCCAGATGAGGTGACCATGTCCGCCGGAAGGGCGAAGAACGCCCGGTAGGTCAACGAGTTGCCGTCTATGAGAAGCAGGGGCGACACCCGCGGACCCTACCGCGGAGGTTGGACGGGATAGGCCGTCGAGCCCACTCGTTTAGGGGCGTAACCCTCCCTCGATTATCTCATCGGCCACCTCGGCCATGGACCGCCGACCGGTCATCGCCACCTGCTGTATATACCTGAAGGCCTCGGCCTCGGCTAGATCCATCTCGTCCACCAAAATGCCCTTGGCGCGGTCAATAACCTTGCGGGCCTCCAGTCGGTCGGTCAGGGTCCGTGCCTGGTCCGCGAGAGCCCTCATCTCCCGATAGCGGGCCCGGGCCACCTCCACGGCGGCCACCAGTTCGTCCCGCTTATACGGCTTCACCAGATAGGCCAGTGCACCGGCGTCAATGGCCCGGTCCACAAGGTCGCGCTGGCTAAAGGCCGTAAGGATCACTACTGCTGTGTCCTCGGTTGCGGCAATCCGCTTAGCGGCTTCGATCCCGTCGAGCCCCGCCATCTTGACGTCCAGGATCACCAAATCAGGCTGGTGTTGAGTCACTAGTTCGACAGCATGATCACCGCGGCCGGTGTCAGCCACCACCTGGTACCCCTCAGCCTCGAGTGTCTCCTTCAGATCCAACCTGATGATGGCTTCGTCCTCGGCGATCACCACCCGGACTGACTGGGCCACCTCATCCACCAGCCGTGAAACGATCGAGGAGTTCATCCTGCGCTTTTTCCAGCCGCTGGATCTCCTCCCGGAGCCCGTCGCGGTGCCGGGTCATGCTCGCAGCGTGTCGTTCGGCACCCCGGCGGTCCCTATCAGCGATCGCCGTCTCCGAGACCAGCGCTCTAACCCGCGCCTCTTCGGCCTCCTCCTCGAAGTGGGCCAATTGCTCCTCGGCTACAGCCAGGTCGCTCCGCAGTCGCTGGAGGCGATTCCCTACCTCGGTCAGTCGTCGTTCGATCACCCGTCGTGCCATGGGGCAGGCCATTCTACGAGCCGTTTCGGCCCTACGGTTCTAGACATCGGAGTAGGTCCTCACCTCTCGACGGTCTGACGGGCAGGCTGTTCAAATGCGTGGGACGTTCATGCTCCTCATCATCACGTCCATCCTCGCCGGATCATTTCTCGCCTGCGGAACCGAAGATGCGTGTCAACTTCCCCAACAGGAGGCGCCCTACCCCGCTTCGGGGGTGCACCTTCTCGACGAAACCGGCGCTACATGGGCTGGTGACCCACCGACCTCGGGACCCCACCGGGCACTTCGGCCGAGTGGAGGGATCCACCGGGAACCGATCCCCAGACTCGACCAGGTGGCGTTTCTGGAAGCCGGCGGGGTGATCCTCCACTACTACTCCAGCCTGGCTCCCAGCCAAGTCGTAGAGCTCCAAACATTGGCCAGCCCGGAGGTCGCCGTTGCACCGAATCCCTCACTTGGACCCAAATATCCGGTAGTAGCCACCGCATGGACCTGGCGGCTCCGTTGCCAGTTAGTCGATAGCAAGACCCTGGATCGCTTCGTCGTTCGGCGTGTCAGTACTGGGGGCCTCAATCACTGAAGCCCTGTCCCTAAGCAAGGAGTTCTTCCTCAAACGGAAACCGTCCAACTAGCTCACACCCGGATTCGGTTATCCGGACCATTTCCTCAAGTTTGACCCCCTCGTGGCCGCCTAGCTCACCGATGTAACTCTCGACGCACACCGTCATGTCCGCCTCCAGGGCCGCGTCATAGCCCATCTGGTCGAACCATTTGCCGGGCACGAGTTGGGGATACTCGTTGCAAAGCCCGATCCCGTGGATCAGTGCGCCACATTCAAGCGGTTCATAACGATCCGGGATCCGCCATGAACGTTCCGCTAGTTCCCGCATCGTGAGGCCTGGGCCAAGGAGCGCCATGTTGTGGTGAACCTGCTCGTAGGCCAGACCGTAGAGAGTCTTCTGCTCGCCGGATGGGGCCCCAGGATGGCAAAGCCAGGTGCGCGACATGTCACAGCTGTAGCCATGCGGGCCAACCATGTCAGTGTCGATAGCTAGTAGCTCCCCAGCCCGGATCCCCCTATTGCCTGCCTCGCTGTACCAGGGGTTCGTACGGGGCCCGGAGACGACCATCCGACTCTCCGTATAATCGCCGTCGAGGGCCACGTTGACCCCCATCAGGATCGACCAGAGCTCGTTCTCGGTGGCCCCAGGGATGGTGGCCTGGCGCATCTGGCCAAGCGCCGATGTACAGATCGCCGCGGCATGCCGTTGGGCCACCAACTCGTCGACGGTCTTAATGCGGCGGGCATACTCGACAAGATCCTGCCCGAAGGACACGTCTATCCCGTGAGCCTCCAGGGCCCGACGAGGGTCACCATCAAGCCGATCAACAGCCAGCCGCTGATTGGGGCACCGGTCGGTTATAACCTCAGCCAGTTCCGCCGCCCAAGTGGCCATTACCTCTTCCCTCCGGGACCCGGCAATGTGGAATATCCACATACGAGCAGGTCTGGACTCCTCGACGGTCGGTAGGTGCTCCGAGAGGTGCTCACACTGCAGGAAGTCGAAGACAACCACACGGCCTTCTGCCGGGACCAGGCAGTACCGCGACGAGTTGTGCATGGCCCAGACCTGCATATTGCGGGTTCCGGTCGCGTACCGCACGTTGACCGGGTCGTAGAGGAGCATCGCCCCAACGTCCCGCTCAGCCATCTCTCCCTGCAAACGTTGGAGCCGCTGCAGGGCCATCCGGTCTAGGTCGACCTCCGGCAGTGCGGAGAGCGCATCGCGAGCCTCGTCCAAGTCGAGCGTGACACCCATGACCCCTCCCGTGAACTTGCGACTCGGTGGTACCCGGGGTGGGACTTGAACCCACACGACCTTGCGGCCAAAGGATTTTGAATCCTTCGCGTCTGCCAATTCCGCCACCCGGGCGTGAGACCTTCAGCCTACCTCCGCGCTCTGTGCCGCTTTCGAATGCCAGAATTTTCCACAGTTCAACCAGACCCACTAGAGATCGGCCACACTGTTCCTGTGGATGACTCGACGGGACGAAAGCAATGATCATCTTCACCTATCCGGGACAGGGCTCCCAGCATCCTGAAATGGGTACCCCGTGGCAGGACCACCCCTCCTGGGAACTCGTCGAGGAAGCATCCGAGGTGGCAGCGATCGACCTCGCCCGACTACTCACCGATGCCGATGCCGATGAATTGCGTGACACTAGGAACGCCCAACTGGCCACCTTCGTGTTGAGCATGCTGATTCTCGATGCGGTGGAACGTCTCGGGATAGACGCCGCCGGCCACGCCGGCCACAGCCTCGGTGAGTACAGCGCCCTCGCCGCCTCGGGGGCCCTCGACTTCGCTGACGCGGTCGCCCTCGTGGCCGAGCGGGGTGCCGCCATGGACATCGCCATCGAAGAGTCCCCGGGGACGATGGCTGCTGTACTTGGCCTGGAGAACGAACAGGTGGAAATGGCCTGCCACGAAGCCGGCGAGGGTGTGTGGGTGGCCAACTACAACGCACCCGGACAGGTGGTAGTGGCCGGGACTTTGGACGCCGTCGAAGCTGCTGGCCAGACAGCTCGGGGACTCGGGGCCAAGAAGGTGGCCTCCCTCGAGGTGGCCGGTGCCTTCCACACCCCCATGATGGCTCCGGCCCGCGAGCGTCTCGCCGAGGTGATCGATGGCACCGAGATCCGGATACCCGAAGGAACGGTGGTAGCCAACGTGGACGCCACGGCCCACGATGCCCCAGAGACGTGGCGAGCACTGATGACGGCCCAATTGTGTAGCCCAGTCCGCTGGTCTCAGACCCTACTTACCCTCGGGGAGCTCGGGTTCACCACCTTCGTCGAACTCGGCCCCGGGGCAGTGCTTAGCAGCTTCGCCAAGCGCACCCTGCCTAGCTCCATCCGCTTGGGGGTTTCCGTTCCCGAGCACCTCGATCGACTCCTCGACGCCCTAGCCCCGGGCAGTCCCGACACGGGCACCGAGGAAGAGGGACACGAAGGTGAGCACCTCTTCGCCACCGACCGCCTAGTGGTCAGCCCGGCAGCCGGGGTTTTCACCCCCATAGAAGGCCTCCAGCCCGCCAGCGAGGTTCAGGCCGGTAGCCTCCTGGGCCGGATCGGTACCGAGGAGGTCCGCTCACCGTTCGCTGGCGAGTTGATGAGTTGGCTGGCCGTGGACGGAGAGAGGGTCATGGCCAGTCAGCCGATCGCCTGGCTCCGGGTCACATGAACCGTGTCACGATGGAACCCCCGGAGAGGCGATAGGTCCCGAATCAGCGACGGGAGGAATCGATGAGCAGGGTCGTATTGGTAACCGGAGGAAATCGAGGGATCGGCCTGGCGTGCGCCTTGGCTTTCGCCGAACAGGGAGACCGCGTGGCCATCACCTGCCGATCGGATCCCCCCAAAGAGGCAGTCACGGCTGGGATCCTCACCGTGCCCTGCGACGTGACCAGCACCGTGCAGGTTGATTCCGCGTTTGAGCAGGTTCAACAAGACCTCGGCCCGGTCGAAGTGTTGGTGGCTAACGCCGGGATCACCCGTGACGGGCTCGTCCCTCGCATGGACGACGACGACTTCGGTACCGTCCTTGACACCAACCTTACAGGCGGGTTCCGAGCAGCTCGTTGCGCCGTCCGCTCGATGATGCGGGCCCGCTGGGGCCGGATCGTATTCATTTCCTCTGTAGCCGGCCGGATCGGCCAGACCGGCCAGGCCAACTACGCGGCCTCTAAGGCCGGCCTAGTCGGACTCGGCCGCTCCCTCGCCAAGGAGTTCGCCAGCCGGAACGTGACAGTCAACGTGGTGGCTCCCGGTCCAATAGCAACCGACATGCTCGCCGCACTGCCTGACGACCGCCGGGACGACTACGCGATAAGCGTGCCGCTGGGCCGCCTCGGCAAGCCCAGCGAGGTTGCCGCCGTGGTTGTATTTCTCGCCTCGGATGCCGCCGCCTACATCACTGGGGCCGTGATCCCAGTAGACGGTGGGCTCTTTATGGGTTGACTAGTCAGGTCGGCCACTAGGCGTGGCGCTGAACGACTGGGCATCTAGTCTTGTTCCGACCCAGCCACCAACATGACAAGGAGTCCCACGGTGAGCGACGACCAGTTCGAGCGTTTCCGGCAATGCGCGGTGGAGGTCCTGTCTGTGGAGGCCGATCAGGTCACCATGGAGGCCAACTTCGCAGACGACCTCGACGCCGACAGCCTCGACCTCGTTGAGTTGGTCATGGCCCTAGAGGAAGAGTTCGGAGTCGAGGTCAAGGAAGAGGAGTTGGACGGGATCGCGACCGCCGGAGCGGCCTACAACCTGATCATTAGCAAGCTCTGATGTCCGACCGCCGGGTGGCCGTCACCGGCCTCGGTGTGGTCGCCTCCTGCGGTACAGGCGTAGAAGCCTTTTGGGAGGGGCTCTGCGGCCCCGCCCCGGTGGGCGAACGAAGGGTGGTCGACTTCGACCCGGCTCTCTATTTCGACAGCCCCAAAGAGGCACGTCGCAGTGACCGCTCCACACAATTCGCTATCGCGGCCACCGATATGGCTCTTGAGCACGCCGGCACACTCACAGCCGACCCATCCCGTTCCGGAGTCTTCATCGGCACGGGCATCGGTGGTATCGAGACACTCGAGGCCCAAATGACGGTGCTAATCGAGAAAGGCCCACGGCGGGTTTCGCCCTTCTTGGTGCCGATGATGATGCCCAACGCGGCACCGGCCGCTGTCTCGATGCGCCATGGCTTCCAAGGTCCAGCCGAGAACTCGTGTACGGCCTGTGCTGCGGGCACACATGCCATCGCCAACGCCGCCCGGTTAATTACTTCGGGCCGCTGCGATGTGGTCCTGGCCGGTGGTACGGAGGCAGCGTTCACTTCCACGGCCGTGGCGGGCTTCACCAACATGACCGCCTTCTCATCAACCGGTGTGTCCCGCCCCTTCGATGCCGACCGGGACGGCTTCGTGATGGGAGAAGGGGCCGGCATCTTGGTACTCGAAGAACTTTCTATGGCGGAGGCTCGAGATGCGACGGTCCTAGCCGAGATCCTGGGCGGAGCCAGCACGGCCGACGCCCACCACATCACTGCCCCATCGCCCGGCGGCGGGGGGGCCATCGCCTGCATGGAAATGGCCATCGAGGAGGCAGGTATCTCTACCGGGACGATCGGCTACATAAATGCCCATGGGACATCGACACCTCTCAACGATATGGCTGAGGCAGAGGCCATCGGCAAACTCTTCGGATCTCCCGGACCACCGGTATCCTCCACGAAAGGGATCACTGGTCATGCCCTCGGGGCTGCAGGTGCCCTTGAGGCGATCGCCGTCATCATGGCCATACGGCACGGCCTTCTACCGCCAACCGCCGGCTATACGACCCGAGACCCGGACATGCCGGAGTTGAACCTCATACACGGTGCCCCTCTGGCATGGGAGCCGGCACCCGCCCTCTCCAACTCCTTCGGTTTCGGTGGCCACAACGGCTGCCTAGTCATCGGACCCACTTGAGCCGACCTCACTAAGACTCTTCGTCTGCAAAGACGAAGAGCAGTTCACAAGAACACGCAGTCCGTCCACCGACCAACGCCTGACCCGTACCGTGCCCCCCCCGGTGCGAAAGTCGTAGCAGTTCCACTTCCAGGTCCAGCCGTTCCCCCGGCAGGACCTGTCGGCGAAAACGTGCCCGGTCGATTCCGCCAAACAGCGGAAGCCGGCCAGCAAACTCCGGAATGCTGAGAAGCACGTACGCCCCCAACTGGGCCACCGACTCGCACATGAGAACTCCGGGGAGAGTAGGACGGCCGGGGAAATGACCGGAAAAGAACGGCTCGTCGCCGGGTTGCCAGTAACCCGTTGCCCTCTCACCAGGGCGCATGTCGGTGACTTCCGTCAGAAATAGAAACGGGTCCCGGTGCGGGATCACCTCTGCCGGCTGTGGGAGTCCTCCGGTCATGGGTACTCTGGCCCCAGACGCGACACACCCACCGGCCCATAGGCCGGTGGGCTGTCGGTGATGTAGCGGGACATCGATCCCGCGCTCAGGCGACCGTGTGGCCAGCCCGGATGTCGCCGGTATCTACCAGGACGAGGACGGGGCGGCCTCCGGTTCGGGCGGGGCCTCCGGAGCGGCACCGCCGCTCTTGGCCGCGGCCTTCAATTTTGAACCAGCCGAAACCTTGACGGCCTTCGACTCCGGGATGTGGAGCGCCTCCCCGGTCTGGGGGTTTCGGCCCATTCGGGCCTTCCGGATCGTCTGTTCGAAAGAGATCCACCCTGGTACGTTCACCTTCTCCTCACCTGCCGCGACGACATCCGCCACCACGTCAAACAAAGCGTCCAAACAGGCTCCGGCGTCCTTACTCGAGACGCCGGCCCGGCCGGCCATCGCGGCGATCAAGTCACTCTTATTCATCGACACTCTCCTTGTCGGATTACTCTGGCTTGCTTTCGGTCACCTGAAAAACCAGGCCCGTTTCCGGACCAAATCACACGCGACACGGTTTTCATGCCCATGTCAAGCATTTCCGGTATTAATGGCACACTTTTCCTTATAAATCCAGGGCCCAGACTCACCGTCCTGAGCCAGGCCAAACTACAACGGATAAATTCTTTCCGGAGTCTGTGTGCTAAGAGAAGGCTTCGTCGAGGGCAGCGCGAAACCCTGCGACTAACGCTCCCACACCCTCAGGTCCTCCGCCGTCGAGCATTCGCTGAACTACCGCAGAGCCGATCACCACGCCATCGCAGTGAGCCGACACCTCGACGGCCTGCTTCGGGGTCCCCACCCCTACTCCGACCAGTACCGGCAGATCAGTGACCGCCTTGAGTCTGGTGGCAATCTCCACGGCACTGGCCGCCAACTCGGCACGCACCCCGGTAACGCCGAGTAGACCAACGGCGTACACGAATCCCCGTGAGCGAGCACACACAGCCGGGAGCCGCTCGTCAGGTGCCGTCGGCGCGGCTAGAAGGATCGTCTCGACCCCGGCCCTTTCGGCAACAAGGATCCATGGGCCCGCTTCCTCCAGGGGCAGGTCGGGCAGGATGCACCCGGCGATACCGCAATCGGCGAGCGTTGCCGCGAACCGTTCCAAGCCCGCTCGGAAGGCAATGTTGTAGTAAGTCATCACAGCCAACGGCACCTCAACATCGGCTCCCCGGAGGCCATCCAGGATTCCCACCGGAGTCGCACCGGTAGCCAAGGCCCGGTCGTTAGCCTCCTGGATTGTTGGTCCGTCCATCACGGGGTCCGAGAACGGCAGACCGATCTCTACAACATCTGCACCGGCGGCCACCACCGCCCGGACTGTCTCGATCCAGTCGTCTCCTAGGCCACCGGTCACGTAGGCCACCAGAGCCTTGCCTCCCGCCTCCCGGCGACTCCGGAGAGCGGCTTCGACCGATCCGGTACCGCTCAACCGAGGATGTCCATCATCTGGGCCACATCTTTGTCACCCCGGCCCGAAAGGTTGAGTAGCACTGTCCGACCGGCCAGAGCCTTCTGGTCTCGGACCACCCACGCCAAGGCATGTGCCGGCTCCAACGCCGGGATAATACCTTCGGCTCGGCTTAGAAGTTGGAACGCCTCAACCACCTCGTCGTCAGTGACCGACTCGTAGCGGGCCCGGCCGATTGAGGCCAAGTAACTGTGCTCGGGACCCACTCCCGGATAGTCGAGGCCAGCGCTGATCGACTCCGCTTCCAGCACCTGTCCGAACTCGTCCTGCATCAGGAAGGACTGCATACCGTGGACGACCCCGGGTACCCCCCGGCCGACCGCGGCACCCCCACGGGGCTCGACCCCGACTAACTCGGCGTCCGAGTCAATGAACCCGGAGAAGATCCCGATGGCGTTCGAACCTCCACCCACGCAGGCACAGACCACATCTGGTACCCGACCTAGCAGCGCTTCGGACTGCACCCGAGCCTCCTGGCCCATCACCTCGTGAAACGTACGTACCATCCAGGGGTACGGATGGGGTCCCATTACCGACCCCAAGCAGTAGTGGGTTTCAGCTACCGTCGCCACCCAGTCCCTCATAGCGTCGTTGACTGCATCCTTCAGGGTGCGGCTGCCCGATAGCACGGTCCGGACCTCCGATCCCAGTAGTCGCATCCGAAAAACGTTCAGTTCTTGCCGAGCGATGTCAACTTCGCCCATGTAAACGCAGCACTCCATACCGAGGAGAGCTGCTGCGGTAGCGGTGGCTACCCCGTGCTGGCCAGCGCCGGTCTCGGCCACCAGGCGGGTCTTTCCCATCCGCCGGGCCAACAGGGCCTGCCCGAGCACGTTGTTGATCTTGTGGGATCCGGTGTGATTCAAGTCCTCGCGTTTGAGCAGGAGTCGACAACCAAGTTCTACGGACAGGTTCGGGCAGTCGGTCAGGGGGGAGGGTCGACCCGCGTAGTCACTAAGTAGGCCATCCAACTCACTTCGAAACCCTTGGTCGGCCCACGCCTCCCGGAAGGCCAACTCCAACTCCTGACAGGCCGGGACGAGAGTTTCGGGAATATACCGACCGCCGAATTCACCGAACCGTCCCTCGGGCGTCGGCTCCCCGAGGCTCACGTTCCGTCCTCCCAGTTGAAGGGTTTCTGCCTACTGCGCTGGTCGACGTCGCGCTGGTCCAGCACGACAGCTCTAGCGGCTTCAACAAAGCTTCGCATGAGGCGCGGATCCTTGAGGCCCGGTTCTCTCTCGACCCCACTGGATACGTCGACCCCAAACGGATCAAGCAGTTGGATGGCCCGGCCAACGTTTCCGGGATCCAAACCCCCTGCCAGGACCACGCTCGGGTTCGACGGGATCTCCGCGGCGAGGGCCCAGTCGAATGCCTGTCCGGAACCGGGTTCCTGGGAGTCGAGCAGCAGGAGGTCGGCGCCGAATTCGTCGAACCTCTCCAGATCAGGTGAGCCCACCGGTAACGCCCGAATGGTGACCGGGACACGCTCAGCTACCCAACGGCAGTCTTCAGGGCTTTCGTGACCGTGTAACTGAGCAGCCCGTAGGCCAATCTCATTGACCGTTTTCACTACCTGCTCCCGGCTCTGGTCACGGAAGACGCCGACTGTCATTATTTCGTGCGGAAGTTGACGCACTATGTCCTCCACGACTGGGGCCGCCACCTGCCGTCCGGACGGTGCGAAGACAAACCCCACACCGTCCGCCCCTAGGGCAGTGGCCAAGAGTGCATCCTCGGCACAGGTGATGCCACAAATCTTCACGAACATCGTCTTGACGCTAGTCCGGGTCTCCAGCCGTCCGGTCCCCCACCGATTGACAAAGGGCCCGTACAGCGGCCGCTCGGTCGCCAGCGGTGACCAGTGACTCACCCACCAGAAGGGCGTGATAGCCGGCTTGCTTGAGTGCCACCGCGGTCGCTTTGTCTTTGATGCCTGATTCGGCGACCCTGACCACTCCCTCCGGAATTAGGGGGGCCATTCGAGTAGCTCTCCCTGGGTCCACTTCGAAGGTGACCAGATCCCGTTGGTTGACCCCCACCAGGGACGCCCCAATGGCCAGAGCACGTTCTAGCTCCGACTCGTCATGGACCTCCACCAGGGTGTCCATCCCCAGCTCGGTCGACAGTGCATAGAAGTCGGCCATCTCCTGGTCGTCCAGAGCGGCGACGATCAGCAATACGGCGTCGGCCCCCATGATGCGGGCGTCGCACACATCACGAGCGTCGACGGTGAAGTCTTTCCGGAGAACGGGAAGATCTACGGCCAACCGAGCTGCCCGTAGATCTCCAGCCGAACCACCGAAGAACGACTCGTCGGTAAGCACCGACAAGCACGCGGCGCCACCGGTCGCGTACTGGCCAGCCACTATGGCCGGGTCCAGACCTGTGTCAAGGTCACCCCGGGAGGGAGAGCGCCTCTTCACCTCGGCTATCACAGCAATCTCATCGGACGTTCCTCCGGCCAGCGCCTGGATGAACCCGCGTGGAGGCTCGCCGCTGCTGGCGGAATCGAGTAGGCCCTCCAGTAAGCGCCCGTCCAAGCTGGCGGTCTCCCGGTGGGCGACCAGGATGTGGTCCAGATAGGTAGTCACGTCGTGAGGCTAACCAGCCGATGGACGTCGGATCATGCAGAAATGAGCGATCGCAAACTGGACCGGGATTTCCGTCTACAGAGACAACGTGCCAACTCTCTCCAGCATCCTTGACTGGTCACCCCTATGGAGTCCATCCCCTCAATCAGCCAGCAGGGCCACTATTTCTCGACCCTCGGCCCAACTCAGCAGGGCCTCAGAGGGCAGATTCACGGCGCGCTTCACATAGGCGAGAGCGACAAAGCCAGAGTCGGCGGCGGCCACACTTGTCAGGCGTCCGACTTGTACATCCTCTAGTTCCAGGTTGCTGCCGACAGGAGGGAGCTGGGTCTCGCCCTCAAGCCGACCCTCCACCCGTACAAGCCTTGTCGGGGTGGCGGCTGAGCGGCTGTCGATACGGGCCACTAACTCCTGTCCGGTGTAGCAGCCCTTGGTGAAGCTCACCGACCGATCGAGCACTCCGGTGGCTGCGGGAATCGTCCTTTCGTCCAGTTCTGCACCCATAGCCGGAATCCCAGCCATGATCCGGTGACGCTCCCACTCTGCCTTCTCAGATATCACTAGGCCGGATGGAGGATCCACCAAGGGACCCAGCAGGTCCACCGCCACCAGCCGAGGCCAGTCGAGGGGAATGGCCAAGCCCCCCTCGGGAGCCTGGGGGTCGATCCCGACGACGGTGAGCATCTGCCAGTCCAGCGGTTCCACCTCACAGCGGGTCCGGACCATAAACCTCTGGAGTCTTGCTACCAGCTTCCCGGCAAAGCCATCGTCCAGATCGAGGATGAACTCATCGGCACTGCGTCGACTCACCCGCAACCACGCATCGACTTTTCCACTGGGCGCCAGCACAAATGACCATGCCGATCGGCCCTCTGACAGTCCCACCACCTCCTGGCTCAACTGCCCCTGCAGGTAGTCCTCAGCGTCCGGTCCTGCCACCACTACGGCGTCCCGAGAACGACGGAAGGCCATCCCGGTCATCGAAATCCATTCCGTTGAGCAGTCATTCGTCGGGCGGCCGGGATGGCCACCAGCAGAGCCCTTGCCTTGTTCTCGCACTCGAGGTGTTCGAGTTCGGGAACGCTGTCGGCGACGATGCCGGCGCCAGCTTGCACCGACGCCAGTCCGTCCTTAACCAGCATGGTTCGGATAGTGATGGCCGTGTCCACATTGCCAGAGAAGTCGAAGTAGCCGACTACCCCGGCATAGGGCCCCCGCTTGACTGGCTCTAATTCGTCGATGATCTCCATGGCTCTCACCTTCGGCGCCCCGGATACCGTCCCGGCCGGAAGAGTGGCCCGCAGTACGTCGATTGACGTTGTCCCTTCC
>Ga0209752_1000626_pt1 | contig 17164 bp, 15 predicted proteins | sample METZYME_3_250m_FD_187548 | JGI IMG/M metagenome (GOLD analysis project Ga0209752, IMG submission 187548) | Marine microbial communities from oxygen minimum zone in mesopelagic equatorial Pacific - METZYME_3_250m (SPAdes) (version 2) | ecosystem: Environmental > Aquatic > Marine > Oceanic...
TTACCGGTATTGGCGTCTACGACAACTCATTAAATAATCGATGGAATCCTGGTCCGCAACTTGAAGTCTATTGGGGTGATCAGAGTTGGGACGAAATGTACCAAGCCTTCACTGAGTACACCATCGATAGCCAGGATTTGACTCGTCAGGTAGAAACAACCGACAACGAGCAACAATAACGCAGTGTCAGTCGGAGTTACATCGTTTTGATTTATCCTGAGCCGAGCTAACGAAGCTCGGCTCAGGTGTTTTCAGCGACACTTATGGAGTAAGAACATGGTCAAAGCCACATTCATCACTTTTGTCTCCGTCGTTTTGTTCTCGACCTCGGTCCCTGCTCAACCAGTCACGCAACAACCTGAACGACCGCGTGGTCAAATTCCAGATTTCGGCAGACAGACCGAAAAAGCCGATGAAGTGCCTACCTTCGACTACAACCAATATTTTCCAGGCACGTGGCAATTCGAATGGCGAGTCCCTGAATCGCCTTTGGGTCCTGGAGGAACGTTGAGAGGGACTGAGACCTTTACGGTGCAAGACGGAAACTTCTCAACCAGCCATACAGAAGCAGAGGGGCCCACAGGGCCATTCACAATCGAAAGTGTCATTGCGTATCAAGCCAAACAACGCACCTTCGCTCGATGGGACCAGGATAGTCGAGGCTTTCAACTGTTCCATGCCGGTCCAATTGGTGGTGACCTTGGGGGTTTCTACACCATTCACTACGAGACAGGACCGTTGACACACGCGGGACAAAGGGTTCGACTGCGCTACCGAACTCGCCTGGTGTCACCGCTCAACTACAAGATCGAGACACGAATCTCCATCGACGACGGTCCATTTTTAAACTTTGGCAACGCATGGTTTCAAAAAGAAATACCTGTAACCACAAGCCGCTAAGACAGAGGCATAATTAATTATGAGACGCACCATTTCACTAATCGCCACAATTCTTCTAATCGTCGGGAACGCACTAACTGCTCAACAAAACACATTTTCGTTGGTGCCAGACTGGGCCAAGCTTCCAGACGGCTGGGTGTTTGGCCACCCACAGGGATTTCCACTCCCAGCAGAACGTGCGAGAATCCGGGCTGAAGCCGAGCGGGTTCGTGCTGATCTGATTGCCCGTGGTGAAACGCCACCTCCAAGGCGTCAGAATCTCCAACCTGGCGTGTCTGGTGTAGCGGTAGACCTCAACGACAACGTGTACGCCTTCCATCGTGGAGCACATCCAATTCTAGTCTTCGACTCATCCGGTCAATTTCTCCGCTCTGGCGGTGACGGAATAACCGGCACAGTTCCACATTTTATTGAGGTTGACCATGACGGTTATGTCTGGGTGGTCGATGAAGCCGCACATCGAGTCCTCAAGTTTAATCACGAGTTAACCGAGGTGCTGTTACAAATCGGAATCACGGATGAACCGGCTTATGACGAGACCCATCTCGATCTACCAGCAGACGTCGACATCGCCAGCACTGGTGAGATTCTCATTGCCGACGGGTACGGCAATAACCGCATTGCAAAATTTGCACCCGATGGCACTTTTATTAAGCAATGGGGGGGAGGCCCTCAGGATGAATCGACCGCCGATGGTGAATTTCACCTGCCCCACGCGGTTGAAATAGACCAGAACGATAAAGTCTATGTCCTTGACCGAGAGAATCGACGCATTCAAATGTTTGACATGGAAGGCAACTTTCTGGGCAAGTGGACACATTTGGGGTATGTCTGGGGTTTGGTTATTTCCCGAGATGGACAATACGCCTATGTTGCGGAGCATGACAATGAAGAAGTCATGCAGGTTTCAACTGCGACGGGTGAAATCCTTGCCCGCTGGGGTCAACAAGGCCACGGTCCAAACGAATTCGACTGGGCACACGGTATAGCCGTCGATTCGACAGGAGCCGTGTATGTGGCAGATACTTACGGCCAACGCCTGCAAAAATTTGTTCTCGAACAATAATTACGTGTGGAGGCATTGAGATGACTATCCGATTCAGTATCATCGTCGCGTTTTTCGGTGCGGCCCTGACTCTTCCATCGTTCGGCGCAACGCAATCGGTGCCCATGATTATGTCAGTTGGCTGTGTTGCGCAGGAAGGTGACCAGTGGTGGGTCGTGGAAGCTACCGAACCGCTTGAAATTACTGAAGAGGTTCCAGTGGAACCCGAGGTCGACACTCCACTTGGCGACAGGCGACTTCGATTAATAGGAACGCTTGAGGAATTCGGAGTCGAAAATCATGCGAGCCACAAAGTACGTGTGAAAGGCTTACTCATAGAATCGAGCACGGAAACACGCCTTAACCTGACATCGCTGCGCCACATGTCTCCTAATTGCGAGTGAGGAACGTATACTGACCCGAACCAATACCGATCACAATATCCCCCTCCTCCACATCAACACTCGTCACACCGACAGCCTGCTCAACGGGTAGACCACTTTCTGTGATTTCACGATTGGCCGCATTGGGAAGCCGCACGGTCGCGGTCGTGTTAGCCGGAATGGTCACACGCAAAGTAAACCCGTCGTTCCCATAATCCCACCGTGACTCGGTGTGACCATACATGCTGTCAAAGGCTGCACCCGCATAGGTCAGATTGCCGCCTGGATGGGGGTGAATCTTAACGTGTTTGTACCCCGCACCACTCGAATCAGTATCGAGACCTGCCACCGTTTGATACATCCAATCTCCGACCGCTCCGTAAGCATAGTGATTAAACGAATTCATCCCGGCACTCTGAAAACTTCCATCCGGACGCCTACCATCCCAACGTTCCCAGATTGTCGTCGCCCCCTGTGTCACAGGATAAAGCCAGGAAGGATACGTGTCTTGAAGCAACAAATCATAGGCGACATCCACATAGCCAAATCGTGTTAACACGTGATTGAGATACGGTGTTCCAAGAAAACCAGTCGTTAAATGATTTCCTCGTGAACGAATATCATCAACAAGACGCTGCGCCGCAATGGGCCGCAATGACTCAGGCAACAAATCGAACTGCAATGCGAGCACATAGGCCGTCTGCGTATTTTCGGCAACCCGTCCAGTCACGGTAACAAATTCACGCTGATAGGCTTCAACGATCCTCGCCCGCAATGCTTCATATTCATCCGCTTCTGCCACTCGACCCAAGACCCGTGACATTTTCGCAAGCAGGCCGGTAGAGTGTGCAAAAAACGCGGTCGCAATTCCATCGGTATCGGTCGTTGCTCCTGGATAACCCGGGTCCGTCGTGGCATACGCAAGCCAATCTCCGTAATGAAAATCTCCAGTCCAGACAAGATCCTCCCCCGCTCGCCCGTGCATATACTTCACCCACGCCTGCATACTCTCGTACTGGTCCAACAGAATTCGCTCATCACCATAGGCCAAGTAAATGGTCCACGGAATGATTACACCAGCGTCCGCCCAGCCCGTAGCGCCCATTCCCTGGCCACCATTTGTCCGGTAATCCGGTACAAACGGCGGGATGCTGCCGTTCGGAGCCTGGTCTGCGGAAAGATCACCTAACCACTTTGTAAAAAATGGGGCAACTTGCATATTAAAGCTCGCCGTTCGACAAAACACCTGCGCATCACCGGTCCAACCCAATCGTTCATCACGTTGAGGGCAGTCGGTAGGAACATCAAGAAAATTGCCTTTCTGACCCCATAGGATGTTGCGTTGAAGTTGGTTAAGTCGAGCATCTGATGTCTCAAACTCACCCGTCACCTGCATGTTTGAATGAACAACCACACCGGCGACATCATCGACCGTCAAGTCACCGGGATATCCGTCGATTGCCACGTATTGAAATCCGTGAAACGTGAAGTGTGGTTCGAACACTGTGCCGTGTTCGGTTCCGTCCAAAATATACTCAACCTGTTGTTTGGCTGCCCGTAGGTTGTCGGTATACAAGTTGCCGTCAGCGTCGAGCACTTCGGCATGCCGAAGGACGATTCTCTGACCTGCAGGTGCGCCGTTAGCATCGACTGTCAGCTTCACCCAGCCGACCATGTTCTGACCAAGGTCAAGAACCACATCCCCATTCGGTGTTCGGAGAATTTCAATTGGACGAATTTCCTCAATCCGTCGGACTGGAGGACCAGCTGGCGCGATAAGTTGGACAGGTGGCGTGTCAAACAATCGGACCGCTTGCCAGTCGTTCACCTCATAATCAGAACGCGTCCAATCCTGTCGTTCCAGGCGTGCATCATAAATCTCGCCTTGATAGATCTCAGACATCTGGATTGGACCGGTAGAGGCCTTCCATTGTTCATCTGTTCCAAAAATCTCAACATTTCCATCGGTATACTCGATGCGCACTTGCGCAAGCAGTCCTAGTCGGTCCCCGTAGTGATTACGGCTCCCCCCCATTAAGGGTCCTCGATACCAGCCGTCCCCGACCGTCACACCTAGAATGTTGCTCCCTTGCTGCAAAAGATCAGTGACGTCATAAGTCTGATATTGAATTCGCGTATGGTAGGCAGTCCAACCCGGTGTGAACAAATCCTCGCTCACGCGTTGACCGTTAATACTCATTTCGTATAGACCACGACTTGTAACGTAAACTCGCGCCGAGCGAACTGCGTGAGTTACGTTAAGCGCACCCCGAAACAACAGCGCCGGTTGAGACACTGATGAATCGCTCTCCCAATCTGGCGTAATCCATCTGGCTACCCAGTCTGTCTCCTCAAGGAGTCCCATTTCCCAATACGCGAAATTACTCCAGTCGGACACGTCGTCCGCCTCATCCCAAACACGAACGCGCCAGTAATACCTGGTGCTGGATTGAAGGGCTGGTCCTGCATATTCACGATGCACTGAATCGCCTGAAGTCACCTTTGACGAGTCCCAAATGGGCTGACCACCTGAAATCAATTGGTCGATACTTCCAGCGACTTGCACTTGATATGCGCTCTGCTGCCAGCCACGGTCCGGGGTTGAGATTTTCCAACTCAGTCGTGGATGAATCACATCAATGCCAATCGGATTTTCTTTATATTCTGTTACAAGGTGGTCAGGTCGAAACGGTGTTTGGAAGTCTGACGGACTCGACATGACAGGTGAAAACAACTGAGCAACAACCGTGACAACTCCCGGCAGCGCGAGAATCACGTTCTTTAGAAAGGACAAAGTCATATCACTTTGTTAATCTAGCTTCTCCCAGGCAACACCGATCAGACACTTGCAATGCGACCAACTTAAGTCTCTTGGACGGCCAACCTGACGGCATTACGATACGTGCAAAAATCACAGGTCCTGCTTGCAAGAGGAACAACTTCACTCATGAGACACTTATGCGCATCCTCAATAGTCTCTTCTACCCACTCGTCATTCCCCGTATAAGGAATAACGGAAATGTCGAACTCCAATTGTGCATCAAATCTTGGTCGGTCCCGTCGGGCATTACAATACACAAAGTAACCCGTATTCGAGACTGTCAAACCATTTTTCCGCAGTAACCATTGATAAATCTCAATCTGTCGCTTATAGGACCGCTGCCATGGCGCATCAATAGTGACGGGCTCATTCTTACTAGTCGCTTTGTAATCAACAACAACATACGACTGATCAGGCAATCTCCAGAGATCATCAATGGCTCCAAAAATCTTCAAATTGGTTTTTAGGTGATGAAATTCAATCCCCTTAAAGTTATTCCGCCATTGTGATAATTTCTCGTGTTGACATGGAATGGCATCCACGCCAGCCTCTCGGATCATTGGATGAATTTCACCACGTTCTCGATAGTGATCAAATTCATTTTTCAACAAGTGATCAACCGCCGAATTCAAATTAAATGGAAATCCTGGAGGTTGACCAACACCGAGTCGTCGATCAAGATAAAAACAACGCGGACAATTCAGAAAGAGTTCGATCTTGGACCGTGATAACTTAAAAATGGTGGCGGCTTTGGGATCAAAGAGATTTTTTGTCCGTTTTCCTGAATAAAAGTTCCCCATAATTCTTGGTGATTCAGGATACTTCGACGGGACAGGAAGCGCAAATAGGGGTGTTGAGATTTACCTGAAGTTTACAAGACGGAAATCACGGAGAAACGGCTATTAGCGATTCTCGGGATATGTTAAATATAGGTATTGTGAGATCCATCACTTATTGCATAACTCTGGTCTCCACACTTATTGTCCTGATATTTACCCCTGAGCCGGTTTCCGCACAATCTAGCTGGACAGAACGTATTAGTTTTGGTGGAGACTTTCGCCAACGACATGAAGGATTTTTCCAGGCCGACACGAGGGCTCGTCAACGTCTCCGATTTCGGTTCCGGTTAAGTGCGAATGCCGAAATCAACGACGATGTGAGCTTCGGTGTTCGCTTAGGTAGTGGCGATCTCGGCAATCCGATTTCCACTAATCAAAGCTTCACAGATATCTTAACTAGAAAGCCCATTAGTCTGGATCGAGCATTCTTCACGTGGAATCCGTCCGGAGCTAAGGCTCTGACGATCGGAGCAGGAAAATTCGGTCTGCCAGTCACTCGAACTCAAATGACCTTCGACAGCGATCTGAACTGGGAAGGTCTTTACCAACAAATACGCACATCAAGTGGCCCGGTCTCTCTAAGGCTAGTAACCGCCCAAGTGCCTTTGAAAGAAAGTAAAAAAAATCCCGATGCGTTTTTGTTCGCTGGTTACGGAGAAGTAGGGGTGAAGGTCGGCGCGCACAATCTTCAATTTTCCATCGCAAACTACGCTTTTCGTGATGTGGACGGTGTTGCCCTTACTCAAATATCAAAGGATATCGGCCGTAACACCAATGCACTGAGCAAGAACACTGCTGGCGCTACAACAGGTTTCAGCTCTGATTTTAACCTCGTGGATCTTATCGCCAATGGAACGTTTGATACCGGCCGATCCGACTACCCCATTGAATTGACGGCTAACTTCGTTAAGAACACTAAAGCCGAAACCAGTGAAGATTTTGGTTACTGGCTCACAGCGGCATACGGAAGTGCCTCGAAACCAGGAACCTTCCAACTCTCGTATACATACGCCCACATTGAACGTGAAGCGGTCCTTTCAGTATTTACCTTTTCCGATACACCAGGAACCAATATCCAAATGCATCAGCCGGTCATTTCCTACATGATTGCCCCCCGAGTGCACCTCGACTTCACTGGAATCTTTACAAAGAAACTCGCAGTGAGCGCCAGCGCATCGAACAAGTTACTCAAACGAACCCAGCTCGATGCAAGAGTGTCCTTTTAACATTCAACAAACAATTCGCCATCGATGACCTTCGACATATAGAATAAAGTGTCAATGAAACTTGAGCGCAATGCACCATGCCACTGTGGCAGCGGCAAGAAATATAAAAAGTGCTGCATGGCTAAATCTACGCAGATTAGCTCCAGGACTGCAATGGTGCTGTTTGCCCTACTGATAAGTGCTGCTGTTCTGGGCGTCGCGGTATCCATGAATAATGCAGGTGATGGCGCTGGTGGCACTAGACGAATTTGGTCAGCTGAACACGGCCATTGGCACGACGTACAATAACTCCTAATATTTTAGTTGCCATTCCGGTCAGTTTCCATTTGACCGAGCTTCGTAAAACTCCGCACCTACTGGCCAATGATTCCCATCTCGCAACTACTACCCATGCTCGGAGAAATTGCTAGAGAATGGCAACCATGACACGTCGTGTCTTCTTCACGCCTCTCGCTCTGACACTGACCCTCACCCTCGTGTCATTAGTTGCACGTGTCAATAGTCACCCTCTACTCACTAATGCGTTCTGGAGTGCTAGTGCGGTTCTTTTAATCTGGCAAGTGACTCTGTATCTACACTGTCGCCACTCTTCTACCGGACGCAGTTTTCAGGTGAGCATTCGACCACAACATTACCTCCAAGCTGCTGTTCAATTAGCCGTATTCGGCTACTGGGGTTGGTACTGGCAACCGGTCTACGACATGGCGTGGCTACTGGTAGCACAACTGCTGTTTGCCTATACGTTTGACATGCTTTTGCAGTGGACTCGTCGTGAGAATTACGTAATTGGCTTTGGACCATTTCCAATCATCTTCAGCACCAACCTATTTCTCTGGTTCAGGGATGATTGGTTTTATCTTCAATTTCTCATGATTGGTGTTGGGTTTATGGGTAAGGAATTTATCCGCTGGAAGCGAGACGGAAAACTCACCCACATCTTTAACCCCTCTGCTTTTTCACTCGGCCTCTTCTCGTTAATTCTAATCGCCACAAATACGAGCGACCTCACCTGGGGCCAAGAGATTGCCACAACACTTGTACTTGCCCCGAATATTTATCTATTCCTTTTCCTGATCGGCCTCGTGGTGATGTACTACTTTTCTATAACTTTGATAGCCGCATCGGCCGCGGCGATCCTCTTTGCGCTGAGCGCACTTTATGCAACTGTTACTGGGGTCCCGTATTTCCTGGACTCAGAAATTCCCGCGGCTGTGTTTCTCGGATTACACCTTCTAGTAACAGACCCGTCAACGTCCCCTAAAACACCGATTGGTAAAAGCATTTTCGGCATATTTTATGGTACGGGTGTCTTTATGCTCTATGCCCTTCTTGGCGCACTTGGAGCGCCAACCTTTTACGACAAGCTTTTATGTGTGCCCCTACTAAATTTGAGCGTTCGACGAATCGATAGTCTGGTGCACAGGATTCAACAGAATCGGATTCTGTCTGGCTGGAACCTCGAATGGCCTTTCTCACGAGCCAACTCACTCCATATCGCGTCTTGGGCCGTCTTGTTTGCTGCGATGACAGCTATTGGTTCAACTGACGGTCGACATACTGGAGATAGCCTGCCATTCTGGCAAACGGCCTGCAACAACGGTCAGCGTAACGCCTGCGAACGCCTGCTATCAATTGAAACAGTCTATTGCGATGACAACTCCGGATGGGCCTGCAATGAGCTTGGAGGGCATTACCGAGAAGCGCTGATCACCCCTGCAAATGCCGATCTTGAATTCGCCTACTTTTCCCGGGCTTGTGAAGTCCGCTTTCAGGCTGCTTGCATTAACCTGCTTGAGACCGGCCAGGTTGAACGGTCCAGCCCTCGAATAATTGATCTCAGACTATTATTGCGTGAAAAGAAACAGAATCTACTGAATATGTCTGAGCAAGATCTGTACACACGTGCCTGTGACCACGGGTGGAGCTTCGCCTGTAATTAGAAATTATTTCCTAATCAAGGAATCATACATAGGACCTCAAGTGCGACTTTTTTCTAATCAGGACACACCCGCAAGGCCAGTTGGAGGAATCGTCGCAATAGCTGCGATCGCAATCGTGGTAGCGTGCTGGATGTACTACCAGCAACCTAATACAACCCAGAAGACCGTTGGCGAGAACGATCTGTCAGCATCCAGTGACCTGCTGAACTTGGCACGCTTTCGCTCAGACGCCTGGTTCCTCCCAGATGATGACTTGTTTGGTTTTGTCGAAATAGCTGAAGGACCATTCATGATGGGTAGCGACCCGACTGTCGATCCTCTAGCCTTTGAGAATGAACGGTTGACTGAGGCTACCCCTAAAGGCACCGTCGACCTGCCTGCATATTTTATTTCTCGGTACGAAGTAACGAACGCCCAATTTTTAGCCTTTGTGAAAGCAACGGGATTTCAATCAGGAACACAGGCGCTTCCGACTGCAAACGATCATCCAGCCGTGAATCTCTCTTGGCCGGATGCGCTGTCCTACTGTCGCTGGCTAGACAACAAGCTGCGAACCTCAAACCACACGCCGCCGCGACTGAAGGAAGCTCTGAACCGCGGTTGGCGAATAGGGTTACCGAGTGAGGCGGAATGGGAAAAAGCTGCGCGTGGAACAGACGGACGAATTTATCCCTGGGGAGATACTCCTCGACGCGATCGGGCGAACTACCAATTTACACACGCGCTACCGGTCGGGAGTCTTGACTGTCCAGAGTGCCCATTTGGTCTTTCCGACATGAGTGGCAACGTCTGGGAATGGACTCGGACTCCATACCACCAGAATTTGCAGGATTCCCTATCGGCTCAAGCTAATCTTGAAACGCCGGCTCTTTGGGTGATGCGGGGCGGCCATTATGGTGATCCTCCACAATACGTTCGGACAGCAATTCGCGGTGGTGCAGACCCTGGTGCCCGAAGACCATTCATTGGATTTCGACTCGTGATTTCGCATTTCTAAACCCATCTCTATCATGATCTTAAGGGCACGCCAACGATGCCGAGTGCAACTAGAGATGTTTAAAGCACTGACGGTGTATACTTTGACATCGACAATGTTGCAATTCCGAATCATCGTTTTTGCCGTGTGTATTTCTGCCATCTCATGCCAATCGATGGCAATCAAATCCGACCCGAGCCCTGCTGAATCAATCCAAAGCACCGCGGAATCCCAGCCTCCGCTCCTACAACCTGGTCTTCCAGGTGAATCGACGCAAAAAATTGATGTCAGCGAAGCTGTCGATCTATCAAGGGTCGAAGCGAGGGCACCGGACGTGCAATTCATGCAAGGCATGATTGGTCACCACGCACAGGCTCTGGAAATGACGAGTTTGCTCTACGATCGCACTGACTGGCAAAATATACGGGGGCTTGCTGCGCGTATCGACGTTTCACAAGCTGACGAAATCAAGATGATGCAGGACTGGTTGCGAGTACGTGGTGAAGAGATTCCGGACGTCCATGCCCACCATGGACATGGCGCAATGCTCATGCCAGGCATGCTGACATCCGAACAGATGACTGGTTTGGCAGCAGCAACGGGACCCAACTTTGATAAGTTATTTCTGGAATACATGATCATGCATCATCAAGGTGCGGTGATTATGGTCGAAACATTATTTGCGAGCCCGGGAGCCGGTCAAGAGTCGCAAATTTTTCACTTTGCGTCAGACGTCGTCGCTGATCAATCGATGGAAATCACACGGATGCGTCGGATGCGTGGAATGATTGAGAGTCGTTAATATTTATACTGAATGGATCGATTATCGAAACCGATGAGGCCCTTTATGACAGCTAATATGATTACCTCGCCATCTAACAACCATGAACGAATGAAACTTCCGTTGGTTCTGAGCTTGCTAGCCATGTTTTTGGTGGCTTCACCAGCCTTGGCGCAGGATCAACAGGCCGATCCTCGTATCGGTTTGGCCGGTGGATTCCGTGACGCTGGTGAAGCAGCTCACAATATGAATCTGGTCGTTAATCTGCCGAAGCCGGAAGGCTTCTATGATCCCGAGGCTCCAGGAGGGCGAATATCTCAACCGCGAACACCTCCGGAACCAGAACCAGCAGAGGACGACGAGGCTGAAGTGGCTGGAGAAGAAGAGGCAGCTGAACCGACACCTCCTGAACGCCCGCGCAGTATGGGCTTTAATAATTCCGATATAGCGTTCAGTGATACCCATATGTTCGTGGGTAACTATCACGGCTTCAATACCTACAGTCTGGAAGATCCGCAAGAGCTGGAACTGCTAGTCTCCATTGTGTGTCCAGGAGGCCAGGGTGATGTCTCAGTCCACGGCGATCTCCTGTTTATGTCCGTTGAGCAGACCCGGGGCCGACTCGACTGCGGCTTGGAAGGTGTCGAAGAACCGATAAGCGATGAACGGTTCCGAGGTGTCCGCATCTTCGATATCAGCGATATCCGCAATCCGCAACAGATGGCAGCAATCCAAACCTGTCGTGGATCGCATACACATACCGTCGTCCCAGATCCCAATGATCCAGCCAACCTGTATATCTATGGATCAGGCACGGGCTCTGTACGGTCAGGCGACGAACTTGATGGTTGTGTTAATGTCGATTTCGACGAAGGACAGGACCCGGACGACTTTCCAACCACCGCCCTCTTTAGTATTGACGTGATCCAAGTTCCGTTGGCCGCGCCCGAAACAGCACGCATCGTGAATAGACCGCGCATCTTTGCCGATCCAGACACCGGCTCCTTGGCCGGACTCTGGCAAGGCGGTGACCACGGTGAGGGAACTCAGAATTCCAGAATGACCACACAATGTCACGACATCACGGTCTTCTCAGAAATTGGTCTTGCCGCAGGGGCCTGTGCTGGAAACGGAATTCTCTTGGATATCTCAGATCCAGTGAATCCAGAACGGATCGACGAAGTCGTCGATCCAAGTTTTGCCTATTGGCATTCCGCAACCTTCAATAACGCCGGAACCAAAATCGTTTTTACCGACGAATGGGGTGGTGGTGGACGACCGCGATGCCTCGCAACTGACTTACCGAGCTGGGGCGCCAACGCCATCTTCGATATCGTCGATAGAAAATTGGTTTTTAAGAGCTATTACAAACTACCCGCTCCACAAACCGAACTGGAGAATTGTGTCGCACATAACGGCTCCCTAATCCCTGTGCCGGGTCGCGACATTATGGTGCAGTCCTGGTATCAAGGCGGCATCTCAATATTCGACTTCACTGACTCAGCGCATCCGGTCGAAATTGCGTTCTTCGATCGAGGCCCACTCAACGCTGACAATCCAGTCATGGGTGGATACTGGTCAAGCTATTGGTACAACGGCTATATTTACGGCACGGCGATTCAACGTGGTGTTGATGTGCTCGAATTAACTCCAAGCCAGCACTTATCGCAGAACGAAATCGATGCCGCAACCCAAGTGGTACTCGGAGAGTTTAACCCTCAAAATCAGAACCTCTTCGAGTGGTCTCCGACCCCTGAAGTCGCGTTATCCTACGTCGATCAATTATCGCGACAGAATTCCATTCGGCCTGCGCACGCCACATCCGTTCGCGATGCACTGAATCGTCTAGATGTCGACGCCGCGGCCGTGGATGAACTTCAAGAACTGGCAGTCGAATTGAACGATGATGCCAATTTATTGCCAGGGGGTGCGTCACGCCTCCGTTCACTCGCAAATACACTCACGGAACTTGCGGGAGAACAACAATAACGGAGAGTGGTGGCAACAATAACTTATGTATTAGAAGTGGAATTCATGAAGCCGAACCGATAAGGCATTCGGCTATAATTTCAAACGACTTTTGGTTGCGGAAAGGACCAAAGATGACCACATCAAGCACACGTCGCGACATTCTGAAAAGTAGCCTGGCATTGGCAGGTTTAGGAGCCTTTGGAGTTCCTGAATGGGTTTTGCCAGCCTTGGCGCAAAATGAATCCCTGGTCGACTTCCTCGACCTGCCAGACAATATGCGTCTCGTTCGTGGTGCTGAACGTCGCATGATTGATATCCGGAATATTGATGGCGTTATCTACCCTCCTGCAGATCAATGGGCGACGACACAACATTACGGACACCCAGTGGTCGACGGGGCCACTTACCGTCTTCATGTCTCAGGTCTGGTCAATGAAGCACTCTCACTGTCACTCGATGATCTTAGAGCGATGCCAAGCAAGGACCTTGTTTTCGGATTCGAGTGTTCTGGTAATGGTGGTCCAGTCAATGGACTCTGTGGCAACGGAAGCTGGACCGGCGTCCCACTGCGAACCGTGTTGGACAAAGCCGAGGTCTCTTCATCGGCAAGAGACGTTGTCTTTTTTGGAGCAGACCGAGGTGAAGAAGAAGTTCCCTTCCGAGGAACTACCTTTCCGGTTGACCAGCAGTATGGCCGCAGCCTCTCTCGAGAGAAGGCACTCTCATCTGAACCAATGCTGGCCTACGCACTGAATGGAGAACCTCTCACTCGTCATCAGGGGTTTCCTCTCCGACTACTTGTTCCTGGCTGGTATGGCATGGCCCAGGTGAAGTGGCTGTCGGAAATTCATGTTCAACAGGACCAATACCTCGGAAAACACCAAGCTCGTCAATATCGCACCTTAAGAGGGGTTATGGTGAATGGCGACATGAAATGGAAAGAAACTGCAATCACTCGGATGCGCCTGAAATCCTTCATTGCCCGGGTCAGTCACGACGGTAATCGACACAAGATCTTCGGAGTCGTGCTGCATGATGGAACATCGCTTCAGTCTGTCGAAGTGAAAATAGATGATGGGGCTTGGCAGCCGGCAGCTTTGGACCCCGCGACAAATTCCAAGTACTCTTGGAAATTCTTTACCTATGACTGGAATGACGCAACGGCAGGAGAGCACACAATTGTGTCGCGTGTGACGGACAGCACAGGACAGGTGCAGCCGACAGCGGCAGAACAAGAAACCAAGAAAACCTTCCTTGAACGTAACGGGCAATTTCCACGGAAGGTTTTAATCGCGTAGCGGTTGGCCAAACGAAAAGTAAAGCGTCGGGATTCTCGATCTGAGGGCCCCGACGTTTTTTGTGTACGCCGTTAGATTTACGGCGTACGACCCTGACTGGAGGCTGCGAATAATCGCTCGCCGGTAGAAGCCAGAGTTACCACGCGGGCACTTGCATTATTACTCGTGTCATAGGCACGACTACCCTCTACAGTGACGACGTCACCAATACTCATAGTTTGCCGTGTCCAGCCGGCCCGCACCAGTTGATTGGGACTCCCCATCTCCATCGCCCAACTCGTCACCTCGCCAGCGTCATCCGTGCTGTCCATAAAGAACCAAACATGAGGATTGAACCACTCGATTTTTGTAACCGCACCGGTAACATCTACAGGAGAATTCCTGTCAAATTCTGCAGCAAAAGAATGGTGTCCCACAACCGGTACGCACAGGAGAAGCAAACCAAGCCCCGCTAAACAAATAGTCCGTGTACTGCTCATTGTTACCTCCGGCCAACTAACCTTAGGAAATTACACCAATCCCCTACACGAAAAGCATTTTCTCATCGCGCTGACTAGAACGCAAGTGCCCAAATAAAAGCCTGACGGTGTAGACTACAATGCACATGCAACCAACTGAAGGTCAACGTCATATCGAGTTTTAAAGGTTGAATCGCGCAAGGAGGCGCACCTTATGAGTATGCGCGTGGTGTTCGTTCTGATTGCTAGTCTTGCTATTGGGTTGCTCACTCACAATTTTAACGTGACGGTGCTCGCCAGCTCTCAACTAACGGCCTTAAATGATCCTTCGTTACCGTCGAAGACCATTCCACGCCTTTCAAATGGCAAACCTGACTTTAACGGTATCTGGGCACGGCCGTACGTGCCGGATGTCACTCAGGCTCGACCTGGGCATGAAGGGCCTGTGGAACTCCCGTATACACCATGGGGTCTAGAGAATTGGACAAATTATGACCCGCGAGACGGAGATTATACGGCAAACTGTATGCCGTTCGGTCTGTCTCGATCTATCAGCGGACCGTTTCCGATGCGGATCATGCAAAATGAGACCCACATGTCATTCCTATATGAAATCGGATATTGGTTTCATGTCGTGCCTCTCGATGGACGCGGACTACCGGACTATCAAGAACCTGCCTGGTATGGACACTCCCTCGGTCGCTGGGAAGACGATACCCTAATCATTGAGACAACTGGATTCAATGGCTACACCAGACTCGACACAAGAGGACATCCGCATAGCAATGAATTACATCTGGTACAAACCTTTGATTTACTCGCAAATGGCAATATCCATTTCACGGTAACAGTCGATGATCCGAAAACGTACACCAAACCCTGGACCAATGAGCGCATTTTTACCCCATTCAAAGGGGAACTAATGGAATATGTCTGCCAGGAGAACAACCGCTCCCTGTGGGAGGGTCGGATCAAACCATTTAGCCCACCGTGGCGTGATCCTGAGAACTAAGACACCTTCATGAGATGACACTTGACCGAAGTTCTTTGGAAGATTACTGTGGTATCTCTGTAATCGAGGACTTTTATAGATAGGGCTCACATCTGGGCATTCGTTAAAGAAACACTAGTAATCGTGACATCCACGATACGTAGGTTCTAGGAGGACCATATGGCACTCTCACGTCGTGCATTTGTCCAGCAACTCGGCAGAGGAACTGCCGGACTTGCTTCAGCTTCCTTCATCATTGGACACGGACACGAAGAATTAACCGCACTTGGATATGAGGATTTAGCGCTCGAGAGCGCTCTGCAGGCTTCAACTGGTTCCACTGACATTAAACTGAGCAGCAATGAGAACCTCCGAGGACCCAGCCCCAAAGTCATAGAAGTCTTAAAACGACATCCCTCAATCGAACTTGGGTACGGGTACCCCGTACTGAGTAGTCGTGCATTTAGCGCCGCTCTTGCAAAAGCCCACAACGTTGAACCTGATAACGTAATTACGGCAACCGGGTCGGGAGCCATTTTACAGGCAGCGCAGCGCGCTTACGTAACGGATTCACGTCCGCTCGTTTCGGGGGATCCCTCCTACATGCGCGGCGCTGAACGATCGATTCCGGTCAGACCTGACCTCTATCTCGACATCGACGCGATGGTCGACGTGTCAGTAGGTGCTGGTTTGGTCTTTCTTTGCAACCCCAATAACCCGACTTCAACGATCCATACACTCGCAGAAATTGAAGCGGCAGTCCGGGCGATCAAGCAACGTTCCCCAGACACAGCGATTCTCATTGACGAAGCGTACATTCACTACTCCACCGCGCCGGGTATTGGGTCCGGCGACCAGATTTCACTTGAGTACCCTGACGTGTTCATGACTCGAACATTTTCAAAAGCCTTCGGCATGGCTGGAATGCGCATGGGTTACGGAATTGGACAGCCGGAAACGCTCACCAAACTCCGTCAAGCTTGGGGCCTGGGTAGCATTAACGAACTCCAATCTGTCGCCGGGATTGCAGCCATCGAGGATACCGCCCACATGGAGTGGGAACGTCAGGAAAACAAACGGATCCGCGACTGGACGCTTTCGCAATTCGAAGCGATGGGATTTGACGCCCCTGATTCGCAAACAAACTTTGTGTTTGTCAATATCGATCGTCCCGCATCAGAGTTCAGGGACGCGTGCCGGACGCACGGTATCAGGGTCGGACGTGATTTCCCTCCGATGGAAAACACGCACGCCCGAATCTCGCTCGGTACCATGGAAAACATGGAACAGGCGATGGAGGTGTTCAAGAGAGTACTGGAAACATAACCTTCATCCGGTATCAGAAAAAAGGCCTCGTCTTGTTTTCAAGGCGAGGCCTTTTTGTTTTTCTAGATACTTTCAACTTTGGTTCAAATCCGATTGGGGACACCATCTTCAGTCGAGGTCTTCAGCGTCTCCCCAATACTGCAGCGATGGCACCACCGCCGATGCCGAAGTGGATGGTCGCAAGAAGCGGATCAACAATCGTCGACGGA
>Ga0209752_1000629_pt1 | contig 17146 bp, 19 predicted proteins | sample METZYME_3_250m_FD_187548 | JGI IMG/M metagenome (GOLD analysis project Ga0209752, IMG submission 187548) | Marine microbial communities from oxygen minimum zone in mesopelagic equatorial Pacific - METZYME_3_250m (SPAdes) (version 2) | ecosystem: Environmental > Aquatic > Marine > Oceanic...
AGTGGCGCACCAACAAAGCTAGAGGTACGACTATGACCGCCATGAATATCCCGGAGTAGAGCATGACGTCGCGCCAACCAATGGTGCTGACGCCGATGGAGATGAGCGGCAGCAACACGGCGCCGCCCGAGGCGAACCCGGTGATGCAGATAGACATCGCCAGTGACCTGCGGCGGATGAACCACCGGTTGACTGCGCTGATCAGCACCTGCCCCAAGCCCGAGCTCTTCCCGACGCCCACCATGCCCACGAAGATCACCACAAACAAGACGTAGCTGTGCACCCAACTGAGAGCCATGAAACCGGCACTGGCCAGCAGTCCCCCAAATATGATCATAGGGCGCGCGCCAAACTTGTCCACGAACCGGCCGACGATGGGCCCGGCGAAGCTGCCTTCGGCACGGACCAGGCTGAAAATCAAAGATGTTTGAGTACTGTTCAGTCCCAAGTCACGCTTGATCGGACCGAAAAATATCGCGTTGCTGTGGGAGAAGATGCCACCGGACAACACACCCAACGCAAAGGTTGCGCCAAGCACCCACCAACCGTAATACGCGCCTCTAGCCTTGCGCACCAACGGCACCTGGTTCAACATCCGTCTATCTTCAAAAGGGGTTTTCTGATCGGTCCCTATATTAATATCTAAGACTATGATATCAAACCATGAATACTATTCACCGCACCACACCGGCGGTCTTTTCTCGGCGAATGCTTTGGGGCCTTCCAACGCATCCTGGGAGCCCAGCACTCGGTCTCCCACTTTGGCAGTGAAACGCAGCGATTCTTCCAGACCGTACCGCCGCCAGAACTGGCCTACGGCCTTGGTTCCCTCGACCGCCAACGGCGCGTTGGCTCCAATCATCTCCGCAATCTCAACCGCCCGAGGCATCAAATCTTCGGGCGCCAATATTTCACGAACAAAACCCAGCCGGTAGGCGTCGTCAACGCTCAATGTGTCTCCGGTTAGCATCAGGTACGAGGCCTCGCCGTACGGCAGCACCCGCGCCAGGTTGTTGATGGCGTAGTTGGCCATGATGCCCCGTTTCACCTCGAACAGACCGAAGTAGGCATCAGTGGAAGCGATGCGGATGTCGCAGTCGGTGGCCCGTTCCATCCCCGCGCCGATGGCCAGCCCGTTGACCGCCGCGACGAACGGCTTGGGATTCCGGCCAAATGGCTGGTTGCCCCGGTAGCCTTCGATCCGCTGTTCCTCAGTCAAAGACGCCAGCGTGCCGGAGAGGTCCGTCATCTCTTTCAGGTCAGCCCCAGCGGAAAAGGCTCGCCCCGCCCCGGTTAGAATCCCAACCCGCATCTCAGGATCAGCGGCGAACTCGTCCAGCGCCTCACGCAACTCCTCACGCATATCGGCGCCCTGGGCGTTCAGCCGGTCGGGCCGGTCCATGGTGAAAACGGCATAGTGGCCGCCGCAGAATCTCTCGTAACGTAGGTCGGGCATGGTGGTCCTCCGGTTTTTTGCTATCAGCCGTCAGCGGTCAGCGATTCGAGTGCCAGAAGCCTAGTTGGCCAGTATCTCCTTCAGCGCGTCGTCCACGAAACTTGAATCTACGGGGTTGAAGCCGGGCCCCCCGGCCAGATGGCCCCAGATAGACTCGATGGGGCGGAGTTCAGCATTGGGCATCTGGACAACTTCGGCCTCGTTATCCTCCGGAGGAAAGTACAGGTCCGTCCGGCCCGGCATCACGATCGCCTTGGCTTTGATGGCTCCGAGCGCCTTGCTGAAATCCCCATTGTGGAGATGGTTGTCGCTGATATCGGCGTTCTGCCAGGTCCAAATCATCGACAGCAAATCGTTGGCGTCCGCGCTGATTCTACGGGCCTCCCAGAAATCTACCAGGTAGTCTTCTAGAGACGGGTATCCCAGGTCCAGATAGATTTCTTCCCGGTAGAATGCCTGCGACACCGCCCAACCGGCATAAACCCGGCCCATGGCCTTCAAGCCCTTCAGCGGCGGCTTCTCGTAGGACCCGCCGGCCCAGGCGTCATCGGCGGTGATGGCTGCTTTGACTCCCTCCAGGAACACGAAATTATGGCGGGAGGTTTTGGCCGAACCGCAGACGGGCACGATGCGCTCGACCATATCGGGGAAAAGGCTGCCCCATTGGAAGGTCTGCTGTGCGCCCATGGACCAGCCGGTGACCAAGGCGATCTTTCCGATGCCAAAAACCTCCGTTACCAGGCGGTGTTGGCAGGACACATTGTCGTAGAGGCTCACTGATGGGAACCGGCCCCGGTTGTAAGGGGGCATGGCGTTACTGGGGGAGCTGGAAACGCTGTTGCCGAACATGTTCGGGACGATGATGAAATATTTGTTGGGGTCCAGCGCCCGCCCCTCGCCAATCACCCCTTCATTTTGGGTGTGTTTGCCCCCAAAGAACGTGGGAAACACCACCACGTTGTCTTTGTTGGCGTTCAGATTGCCGTGGGTCTTGTAGGCTAATCTGGCCCCCCGCAAAGTTTCCCCTGATTTGAGTTCCAGATCGCCTGCCTCAAATATCTCGTAGTCCACCGCGTTATTGGCCAATTTTCCGCTCCATATACCATCTTTTGCCCGCCATGGGCAAGAATAACACGGGGTCCGACTTAACGGCCCGCGGAGACCAGTGTCATTCGTGTGTTTGACTACGCAAAGCCCAGCTTTTAGACTTGCCTCGCAATCTCATTCCAGACGTTCCCCGGAGGAATTTCCTATGGCCCCAGACCCGGTTAATATCTTTGAGTACGAGGAGATCGCCAAGAAGCGCCTCAACAAAGGCGACTACGATTTCATCGCCGGAGCCGCCACTGACGAGATTACCCTGCGGCGTACTCGCGAAGTCTTGGACTCCATCGTCATGAAACCCAGGATGATGGTGGACGTGAGCAAGCGAGATTTGGGTACCACAGTCCTGGGCCAAAAGATCAGTTTTCCTGTGATGCTCTGCCCGGCCGGTAATCACGGCGCAGCCCACCCAGACGCCGAGTTGGCCACGGTAAAAGCCGCCGGAAAGGCAGATACAGTGATGGTACTGAGTTCCCACTCGGCCAAGACCCTGGAAGACGTGGCAGAAGCCGCCACCGGCCCCATCTGGTTCCAGCAGTATTTCTTCAAAGACCGAGAGTTGACCCTGGGCATGGCCGCCCGCGCCGAAGAAGCCGGATACACCGCGCTATGCCTAACACTAGACGCCAAGATCTCGCCCAAACGGGAGCGAAACATACGGAATGACTACGTAGGTCCGGTCTCCCCCAACTATGCCCACTTAGACTTGGGCACACACTCGTGGAAGTTCGCCGCCGACGCTCCCGCAAGTCCCTCGGACATCCGAGACCAGGCCACGACCTGGACAGACTTGGAATGGCTGGCCGGCCAGACCAAAATGCCAATCGTCGTCAAGGGGATCATGACCGGAGCGGACGGCAGAGCTGCTACAGATTCTGGGGCCAAGGCAATCATTGTATCCAATCATGGGGCCCGGTACTTAGACACTACATTCACGACTATCGAGGTACTGCCAGAGGTGGTGGAGCAGGTGGACGGAAAGGCGGAAGTCTACTTGGACGGGGGCATACGCCGGGGTTCGGACATCTTCAAAGCCCTAGCACTAGGCGCCCGTTCAGTGTTGCTGGGCCGGCCCCTCTTCTGGGGGCTGGCCGTGGATGGCGAAGCGGGCGTCAGTTCTATGCTGGAGATACTCCGAGACGAACTGGCCGCCACCATGGGTATGTGCGGCCGCACCACCGTTGACAGTATTGACCTGGATACCTTGGGCGGAATCTCGCCCTTACAATCATTATTCGACAAACGGGACGCAAGCCGCCGGTAGGCGTCTGCAGTCCAGACCAAACCAACTCTCCCGATAGGAGGCCACCCGAAATGGCCACAGTAGGTACCGGCAAATACACGTACGATGTGATCGAGAACTGGGGGAAATTGCCCGCGGGCGACACCTTTGGCATGGTGAGTGCCATCGCCACCGACTCAAATGACCGGGTCTTCGCTTTTCAGCGTAAGGACCCGCCCATGCTCATCTTCGACCGGGGCGGGAACCTCACCGACTCCTGGGGCAACGGCTCCTTTGAATTCGCCCACGGCATCCATATCTCAGATGACGTGATCTATGTGACCGACCGCAACACCTCGGTCTGCATCATTTACACGCTGGACGGCAAGCCCATCCAGATGTTGGGACGCCACGGTGTCCACTCGGACACGGGCTGCGAGAACCCCGGAGACCTGGTGCCGAGAGCTGCCGGACCGTTCAATTACCCCGCTGAATTGGTGCCTTCAGCATCCGGAGACCTCTACGTGGCCGACGGCTACCGCAACTCGAGGGTGCACAGGTTCTCCGCAGACGGCCAGCTCAAGAAGTCCTGGGGCGAGCCGGGCAAGGGAGGGCCCAATGAATTCCACCTACCCCACAGCATCCTGGTCGACGGCGACAACGTGGTGGTCTGCGACCGGGAGAACGACCGCATCCAGGTCTTCGGCTTGGATGGGGATTTCAAAGAGATCTGGTACGACATCCAACGCCCCATGGACATCTCCATGGACTCAGACGGCAACTATATGGTGAGCGAAGGCCAGCGCGAAAACTCAGCCCGCATCAGCATCTTGGACAAGAAGGGCGGCGTATTGTCGCGGTTCAATTGCCGCGGTTCCGGTCACGGCAGTTGGATCGATTCACGAGGCGACATATACCTGGCGGGTGTTCCCGACGCCATCGACAAATATGTCCGAAAGGGATAACGCTTGTGTGGATTAGCGCTATAAATCAAGGCTGTTGGGTATTCCACTAGTAATCTAAAATTACTAGGAGGAACATCATGTCAGCCGAGAACAAGGCAGTTGAGCATTGGGGCCTGGCCAACGCCATGACGATGATGCAGCAACTAGGCATGATACCGGAGAATTAAACTCAGTATGCCTGAAACTAACGACCAACCGGATATGGAACCGGCGATTCAAGAGCTGAAGGATGTTAGAGCGACCCTCTCACCGGACGAGTGGAGAGACGCCCGAATCTATCGCCACATCGACGAATATAAGCTGGACTACACGCTGATCGCCACCAAGATCAGCTCAGGCCAGGTCCATTACTACGTCCCGGATACGGGCGTATTCGAGCCCTTGAAGCTTCAGGGGTAGCAACGTAAATCAGTACTGAGAAGAAACGCCAGGGATAAAATACCCTGGCTTTTCTTCTTAGTAAACGCTACGAGCCTAGTCGTCGGCAGCAGCGGGAAGGGCCTGATCCTGTGACCGGTCTTTGGCCGGGTCGTAGGCCTGGTGGTCGGATGCCTTGCACCAGTGCAGAAATTTGACAGTCGGACCGCCCCATTTAGAATAGAATGTACAAGAAAACACATACAGCCAGTAACATCAAATCGGGAGAATCCAAATGATTACCAGGTTCGGGTCGCTCTATGCCGGACACGTTGACCTAGACGATGTCGGGTATGACGCAACACCGGTCAATGACCGTCGATTATCAGACGAGAGATTAACATCAGTATTTCCCAAGGCGCAGGCCATCGCCGTCAAAATGGACGAACTGGGCTACGACACATTTTGGTCGGCCGAACACCACTTCCAGCACGAGGGCTACGAGTGCATCCCAAACCTGTTGATGATGTACGTTCACCTGGCCCACCTGACCAAGAATCTCCGCTTCGGCTGCGGCTTCAACGTCAATCCCATGTGGCACCCGCTCCGACTCGCGGAAGACTATGCCACCGCCGACATACTCACTGGCGGACGGGTCATCTTTGGCGTGGGCCGGGGATACCATTCGCGGGAAGTGGATACCTTTGGCGTGCCCAGCACCAACACCGACAACGACGCCAACCGAGAGATCTTCGAAGAGCAAGTCGAGATAATCATGAAGGCGTTCAACGAGGAGTCATTCTCCCATCAGGGTAAGCATTACACCTTGCCACCAGAGGTGCCCTACCGGGGATACACTCTGAAAGAGATCACGCTAGTCCCACGCCCACGCATCCTTCCGGTAGAGACTTACCAGCCTATGGTAAGCGCCAGTCAGCGGGCAATGGACTTCATGGCCAAGCACGGGATCAAAGGCATCGTCGGTGGCGGCGCGGCTACTGGTGGAGCCTCAGATTCGGTTGTCAAGCAATGGCAGGAAACCTTGGCCAAACACGGACGGGAGACCGAGTTGGGCGGCGATCTGATCGTAGGCGTTTCCACCTTCATCGACGATACCGAAGAGAAAGCTAAGAAAGGGGTGGAACGTTACTTTGAAGAAAATATGAAGATGTTTGCTCCCCTCGGATTCGTCCGGGGCCTATCTGATGACCAGATCACGGCGTTAGGACGAGGGTCTGCTGCACGGTCGGCGGGCTTGCCGACCATCGAAGATGCCATCAAAACCGGGGCGTGGCTGGTCGGACCTCCCGAGTTGGTCACGGAACGGCTGATGGAACTTCAAGACCGGTTCCCGGGGCTCCGAGAGGTCAACGTTGGAGCGTCCGTTATGAGCACCGAGCAATCGATTATCCTGGAACAACTTGAGTTGTTCGGGAAAGAAGTCATGCCCAAATTCAAGAGTCAGAGCAATTAGAGCCCTCTTCTAACACCTTTGATGTATCCTATATATAAGCCATGTTCATAAGTGAGATTAACCACGGTTCATGCACCCAAGGAGGTAACGCCGGATGGCCAGTAGCAAAGTCCGCCTAACTGAACTGTCCCACTGCGCCGGTTGAGCCGCCAAGCTTAGCCAAGAGGACCTGGTCCAGGTCCTGAAGCACCTCCCCATGGTCAGCCACCCTGACCTTTTGGTGGGCAACGACACAGGGGACGACGCGGCCGTCTACCGGCTGGATAACAACACCGCCATCATAGTGACGGTGGACTTCTTCACGCCCATCACCGACGACCCCTACGAGTTCGGATTGGTGGCCGCAGCCAACTCTTTAAGCGATGTTTACGCCATGGGCGGGAAGCCCCTGGTGGCCCTGAACGTGGTCGGATTCCCCGCCGAGCTGGCAGTGGATATGCTGGGCGACATTCTGAAAGGCGGCTACGACAAGGCCATGGAGGCCAACTGTCTGATCGTTGGCGGACATACGGTGGACGACGCCGAACCCAAATACGGACTTTCGGTAGTCGGCCTGATTGAACCGGGGAAAGAGGTCTCCAACGCCAACGCCCAGCCCGGGGATATCTTGGTCCTTACCAAGCCGATCGGCACGGGAATCATCACTACTGGGGTTAAGCAAGGAATAACCCCCGACTCCATCCTGGAAAAAGCCGTGGACACCATGGCCGAATTGAACAGAGGCGCGGCGGAAGCCATGATGCGGGTGGGAGTGAACTCCTGCACCGACATCACTGGATTTGGCTTCATGGGCCACCTGAGAGGGATGGTCCGCGGCAGCGGCACCAGCGCCCGCATACGCGTGTCCGACGTGCCGGTGCTCGCCGGCGTTTGGGACTTGTTGGAGAAAGGCACCGTCCCCGGAGGCACATTCCGCAATATGTCGAGCGTGTCCGAAGACATGGACTGGGACGACGAGGTAACCGACCAAGAGCGCCTGCTGATGTGCGACGCCCAAACCTCTGGCGGCCTCTTGATTTCGGTGCCCAAACCCAAGTTGGAACAGCTTTTGTCCGAGCTTGATGCCTCAGGAGTGGGAACCAAGGCGATAGTGGGCAACATCACCGCTGAAAACCCAGGGCGTATCAGGGTATCGGCCTAAACACAAAGTCGATTCTCTTTGACACACAGTATTCGGGTGCTAAACTGGGGACTCTGGTTCAATATGGCCCGAGAGCGGCTTACCATGGCATTTCAGTCGGAGAGCCACATCAGATGAAGCGACCTGACCAAGTGAAGACGGCTCCCGATCAAGGCATGGGCGACCGGGTTCCCCCCGGTCAATTCCTCACAACCAAGTTTCCAGTCCTCACCTACGGCCCCGAACCCAAGGTCGATATCGACAACTGGGAAATTCGAATCTTCGGACTGGTTGAGCGGGAGATAACCTTGAACTGGGAGCAGTTCTCGGCCCTGCAATGGACGACCACCCTGGCCGACTTCCACTGTGTTACCCAGTGGAGCCAACTGGATAACACCTGGGAAGGCGTGACTTTTAGCGACCTGATCGCACCCACCGGACCCAAACCAGAAGCCAAGTTCGTCATGGCCCACTGCTACGGTGGCTACTCCACCAACCTGCCTCTCTCCCTCGCCATGGACGAAGGCATGCTAGCGCACAAGCAGGACGGCGACCCACTGGGCATGAGCCACGGCTGGCCTCTGCGGCTGATCGTCCCTAGTATCTACGCCTGGAAAAGCGCCAAGTGGGTCAACGGCATCGAGTTGATGGCCAATGACCGCCCCGGATTTTGGGAGCAGCGCGGCTACCACAACGAAGGCGACCCCTGGAAAGAAGAACGATTCTGGCCTGAACTGACAAAATAGTCATTGAGTAATCATCGCATCAAAAACGGGGCGGCTTTCTTACCGCCCCGTTATGGTTTAGCCAAAACCCTGTGATTAGGCGGCTTGGCGAACCTTTTTCTGACGCTTCTTGGCGGCCTTAGGCGCGTCAATCACGAAAGTCTTTCCAGCCAACGTATTCGAGTCCTCCGACGACACATCCTTTAGATAGCCGCATTGCATACAGCTCACGTACTTGCCGTGGATATCCTCCTCCGCGTTTAGATCACCGTTACACTTTGGACATTCCCTCAGATACATCATGATTAACCTCCTTTTACCGGTTGCCGGGTAGTCTCGATCTGGCGCCGATTCAACACAGGCATTCACCGGATAATCTAAAGTCATGTAATGCAGAATGGTATACTCAAGTTGACACGACTCGTATCAGACCGTATCATATGGTCAATCGCTGGTCAACAACTTGGCCGAAAGTCGCTGATGCAGGGTTCTTATGAGCCAACAACATAGACCTAGAATGGAAGACCGTCGTGTAACACCGGGTTGGATGCCACCTCCGCGCCCAGAGAATACGGACCTGTCACCCACCCAGCCTGCCGACACCGAAGAAGCGAACCGCGATGCGGTTCTTGAGGTCCAGGGCGTCTACATAATCAGCGTGGCTGCACGGATCCTAGACATGCATCCCCAAACGCTGCGGAAATACGAGAGACTGGGTCTGATCAACCCGGGCCGGACCATTGGCATGCTGCGGCTTTATTCCACGGAGGACATCAGAAAGGTACGGCTGATCCGGTATTTGTCCGACGAGTTGGGCTTAAACCTGGCCGGTGTGCAATTTGCCCTAGCTGCCTTTGACAACATGTCTACCATCAAGCAGCGGATCAACGGACGGCTTGAGGGTATCCCGGCGGCCCAACAGGTGGTACAAGAAGAGATGGACCTTTTATTCGACAGCCTGAACCTGCCGGTGGACCGTTAAAGCCGGTGCCAAATAATCTTATCCGGCCCATAATTTAATCTCACCTAAGGAAATGCCCAAATGGCGAAAGGACCAAGGGAATCAGACGGCCACCCAGAAGAACCAGATGGCCAACCCGAAAATCAGCCTAAAAACCAGGCTGAAAACCAAACTGAAAGTCAGGGGCTGGAAAAAGAACTGGAAGAACTGCTGGCCGAGGCCGGAGTTGACTTGGACAGCCTCCCCTTGGAGGAGCGAGTAAACGCATTAAAGTCCAGTCTGGAGCTGGCGCAGAAAGAAGCCGCCGAACACCTGGACACCGCGCAGCGCGCCCAGGCTGAGATGGTCAACTTCAAGCGCCGGACCGACGAAGACCGCATCGCTAACGCTAAATATGCGAACAGCCGGCTGATCGCCAATGTCCTCCCGGTATTGGAGGAGCTTCAGCTGGCCATCAGTCATTCCGAGGGCGCCGCCGATGTGAATGACTCTTTGCTGGAAGGGATCAAGCTGATTCAGCGTAAACTTACCACCGTGCTAGAATCCGAGGGCGTAGCAGCGATCGAGGCCGTGGGACTCATGTTCAACCCCTTGGAGCACGAAGCCCTGGGCACGGAAGAGACAATTGAGGTCGAATCCGGCTATGTCACCCAGATAATCCGGCCGGGTTTTCGCCTGCACGACCGGGTAATCCGCCCGGCCCAGGTGATGGTGGCCATGGCTCCCAAAGACCCATAAAGATAACCAAAGACTCAAAGCGGTCCGATAACATCAATATAATCACCGGCGCGTGAGAGATTAGGAGAAACCATAATGGCTAAAGTCCTGGGAATCGACCTCGGCACAACCAACTCGGTAGCGGCAATCATCGAAGCTGGTGAACCCGTGGTCGTGGAGAACGCTGAAGGCGGCCGCATCACCCCGTCCGTCGTTGCACTGAACACCAAAACCGGAGAACGTTACGTTGGCCAAGTCGCCAAGCGGCAGGCAGTAACAAATCCGGAAAACACTCTTTTTTCCGTGAAACGGCTCATGGGCCGGCAGTTCAAGGACGCGGAGATTCAGAACGCAATGGCCAAGCTGCCCTACAAGGTCGTGGCCGGACCCACCGGAGACGCCATGGTGCAGTTGGGCGAAGAATCCCACGCCCCGCCCCAGATCTCTGCTTTTGTGCTGCACAAGATTAAACAGGACGCAGAAGCCAAGCTGGGGGAGAAGATAACCCAAGCTGTGATCACGGTCCCGGCCTACTTCAACGACGCCCAACGCCAAGCAACTAAAGACGCCGGCACCATCGCCGGGCTGGAAGTGCTGCGCATCATCAACGAGCCTACCGCATCTTCTTTGGCCTACGGGCTAGACAAGACCAAGACCGACGCCACCATCGCGGTGTTCGACCTTGGCGGAGGGACGTTTGACATCACAATCCTCCAGATGGGCGACGGCGTATTTGAAGTTAAGTCCACCAACGGCGACACATTCTTGGGTGGCGACGACTTCGACCAACTCATACTGGAATGGATGATCGACGAATTCAAACACGAAACCGGCATCGATCTGGCCGCCGACCGCATGGCTCTGCAGCGGCTGCGTGACGCCGCGGAACGGGCCAAGGTAGAGCTGTCCAGCGTCCTTGAGACAGAAATCAACCTGCCCTTCATCACCGCAGACGCCAGCGGCCCGCAGCATATGGTCAAGACACTGAGCCGCGCCAAGCTGGAACAATTGGTCTCTGATTTAGTCGACCGGACCGAAGGCCCCTGCCGCCAGGCATTGACCGACTCCGGATTAAACGCCAGCGCCATCGACGAAGTGATCATGGTGGGTGGCATGAGCCGCATGCCGGCCGTCCAAGAAAAGGTCAAACAGGTCTTTGGCAAAGAGCCGAACAGGAACGTTAACCCCGACGAAGCCGTGGCCATGGGCGCCGCCATCCAGGCAGGCATCTTGGCCGGTGAAGTCGATGATATCGTGCTTCTGGACGTCACCCCTTTAACGCTTGGGCTGGAGACTTTGGGCTCTGTGATGACCACCCTCATCTCCCGGAACACGACCATCCCAACGAAGAAGAATGAAACGTTCACGACCGCGGCTGAGAGCCAGACCACGGTGGACATCCACGTCCTTCAGGGTGAACGCTCCATGGCCACGGACAACAAATCCATCGGCCGCTTCATGCTGGACGGGCTGCTGCCCGCACCCAGGGGCATTCCGCAGATCGAGGTCACTTTCGATATCGACGCTAACGGCATCTTGAGCGTATCGGCCCAGGACAAAGGGACCGGCAAAGAGCAGAAGATCGTCATTCAGTCGGGCTCGGGTCTGGACAAAGATGACATCGAACGAATGGTTAACGAGGCCGCCCAGAACGAGGAAGCAGACCAGGTGCGGCGCGCCGAGGTTGAGACCCGTAACCAGGCCGATTCACTGGTCTATAGTACCGAGAAACTGTTGGAAGATAATGCCGACAAGGTTCCCGAAGAACTCAAGACCGAGGTCCAGGGTATGATCGACACGTTGAAGGCCGCCATCGCTGCCAACAACACGGCTGAGATACAGTCCGCGACGGCTGAACTCAGTAGCGCTATGCAGCGGCTGGGCGAAGCAGTGTACAGCCAAACCGCTGGGGACGCAGAAGGCGGGGCGGGGCCCGAAGACGGGACCGGTACAGACGCCAGCGAAGACGGCGCGTCCGACGACGACGAAGGGACCGTTGAAGGTGAGTTCCGGGAAGTTTGATCCGGCGCTTAACCGGATGTTTAATCGGAATTCCGGCCGGGCGGTTTGACCGTAGTATCAATCATAAGAGGAATATTTAGGTGGGAATAGGGTCGAATTCTCTGAATATTCACCTAAATTCCCGAGATAAACACAACATTGATAGGTATTATGTTATTTAAGGAAACTGGTCTGCTATAATCATAGTTGCAGCTAGGTGATTCTCAAGAGTATCGACTCCCCAGTTTGGACCGGCCTTTGAGAGATTGAAGGTGCAGGCCGATGGAGGAAGCATGAGCGAACAAGACCAAGCAGAACCTGAGGTTCTAGGCAGCGGAAACACCGAAGACGTGATGCCGAACTTGGATTCCGACATAGATTCTCCCGTTGCCGGCAACGATTGGCGCCTGGTAGGTACCGATAAGGACCTGACACCCCTACAGTACCATTACTTGAGTCTGCTGCAGCGCTTGGTAACGCTGAAGAACTCCTATCAGACCGACGCCGATTACGAGTCTTGGATGATGGACGCTCTCAACAAGTCCATCTATTCGACTTTGCGTGACTGCATCGAAGCCAACGTGGGCGATGAAGCCAAAGAACTGCTGAATCGCGAGCAACACGTAAACTAAGGGATTTAAAACCGGTAACTAGAAAAGAGGGCGGTGGATTAGGCCACCGCCCTCTTTTTCGTCGAAGCCGGAGCGTCTCGATCGTCTGAAGATTGCTACGGCTCTCTCCCGGTAGAGCGGTCGTATTTCCCCGGGGAATCGTCGGATAGATACCTCTCTTCCAGTCCCCTATGCTTCGCCACCTGGACGCCGCCAATCTTCAAGTCGCAGGTCAAGTATGGGTTCTCCTTATGCTGTTTCTGGAAGTCATCCCAGGCGCTGGTGACTCGCTCCATGGAATCTTTGATGAAGTCGTCGAGGGCCACATAGGTGACATCGTGGGTAGGCCTGGGCATCCTGGGAAGATTTATACCTAAGTTAAGCAATCCTTCGTTGGAGAGAATCGGGTCAATATGTAGGCCTGCATTATGGAGAATGGTCCGTCCACCGCGTCTCTCGCCCGCTTCATTTGCTCCACAGAGCGCAGAGCCCTGAGTTGTACCCAGTCCACTTCAGCCATCTCTTTGTAGCCCTTCATCCTGAACAGCGATTCTTCAAAGCCTCCTTTTGGCGGCCTCGGCTAGGTAGCATTGGGCCATCACCAAGAGGTTCGGGTTTAGCTCCCGCTTGCGGTCCACCACAGCCCGGTATCTGGTCAGCACTACATCCAGCGACTGGATTCCAACACCAGCCGTGCCGGTGCCCCGTTTCCCCTCGATTGGCTGGTCGTCAATCCCCACATCGGCGATTCCCTCGTGGATGTAGTCTTCGGCCATCCAGCGGACGGCCATGATACCACCGTAACCAGTGTCCTCATCCAGTATCACCGGAAATACCACAGGTCGGGTGACCCAAAGGGTGATCTGAACGCACTCGTTCATGGTCGCCGTTCCCACGTCCTCCATCCCGGTATAAGACCCCACCCCACCGCTGGTCCCGACAAATCCGGCTTCGGCTCCTGTCGCCTCCATCACACGGGTCAGAAATGCGCTGAACGGTGGAGCACCGTCGCTTGCCGATAAATCAATTCTTGTAGCCGGGCGGTTGCCGGAACCTCAGTTGGTGTGTCCAGCAGCGAAGAGATTTTTCGGCTTTCACCTCGGAATGACAACTAACTAAGATGAAAGCCCATGCAGCGGGAAAATCTGCTGCCGGATGGCCCCAACCGTTTCTTCTAGGTGCCTCCTAACCTCCACTTTGATGTTGGATGGGACCTCCGGGCTTAGCTCGTCCCGCAGCCTGCCGGCGCCGTGCTCCCGGGCGAAGCCTATCGGCAGTTGGTCGGGCCAGTCGGTTTCCAGCATCACTCCGTAGGCCAAGGTCCAGGCCCGGGCGACGGCGTTGACATCATACCCGCCGCCGCCCAGCGCCAGCCAGGGCAAGCCCAACCCTGCCAATTGCCGCACCGCCTCGACGTAACCCTCCGTTGTCACCTGAAGATGGGTCAGAGGGTCGCTGTGATAGCTGTCGATGCCCAGTTGGGTCACCAGCACGTCTGGGGCAAAGGCCCGGACCAGCGGCGGAACCACCTCACTGAAAGCGGCCACATAGTCGTCATCCGCGGTGTACGGGTAAAGCGGCAGGTTGACAGAGTAACCCCGGCCTGGCCCTTCTCCCAACTCAGCCACGGCGCCCGTACCCGGAAACAAGTATTGGCCCGACTCGTGGACTGAAATGGTCAACACCCGGTCATCGGCATAGAAGGCCTCTTGGACGCCGTCACCGTGATGGGCGTCGATATCCACATAGGCAACCCGCATACCCCGGTTCAAGAAGTAATGGACAGCCAGGGCCGGGTCGTTGAAAACGCAGAAGCCGGAGGCGTGGCCCGCCGCTGCGTGGTGCAGCCCGCCGGAAATGTTGAATGCGGCGCCGACTTCCCCGCTGGCCACCATCTCAGCAGCCAGCAACGACCCTCCCGTGCTCAGAGCCGCCGCCTCGAACATGTTTGGGTAAACCGGATTGTCTCCTTGCCCGCTAAAGCCGAACTGGGCCGCGTCCACTCCGCCTGTGCCGGACCCCAGCGATTTGACCGCAGCCACATATTCAGGCGTGTGCAGCCAGGCAAGCTCTTCTTCGGTTGCTGCACGAGGGTCCAGTAGGACCGCTTCTGGATGGTCAAATGCCCCGTATTCCTGTAGCAACTCGTAGGTGTAGCGCAGACGCACCGGGCGCATGGGGTGGTCCGACCGCAGTTGGTGTTGGGACAGAGCATCCTGGTATATGAAAGCAGCGCGACGCATTTTTCGATCGCCTATTGGATGTATGAAACCCCCCTGAATCTGTGCCACTGGAGTCTATTCAAGCTGTCTTCGCGGGTCAAGGGAGGCGTGGCCAGGGTCAAAAAGGGGGAAAACCGCACGCGGCCACGAGAGGCGTTTTCGGTTTTCTTGGTTAAGATTGTTAGACAGGGTAGCCACATGCCGCCCTTGGTTGCGCAGCCTAAACAATGAGTTATTGCAGGTAAATCCTTGGGTCGTAACCAAAGATATAGGAGCATTCAACATGGTCAACGGTAACGGAATCGAAGAGAGCTTCAATGATCGCCTCAGACAGGCTGAGTCGGCGGAAAGAGAAGTGCAACGGCTAGAACCCTTGGCCGCGGAAGCTCCCCAATTGCGTCTGCAAAAGGCCAAAGCCCAGAAGGAAGAAGAGCGCAAGCGGGCCAAAGATGAGTCCATCTACAAAGCTAAAAACGCGGCCCAAACAGCCTCCGACAAGCAAAAACGGGTGCCGGATTTGCTGGGACAAGCCGCTCACACGGTTATTGAACTCTACAGTCTCTTGAAAGAGATCGACAGCTCCCGACGTCAGGCCATGGAGGCATTGGCCGTCGCCGACCGCGTGGACTATGACATCGAGTTGGAAGAGGACGAGGAACACGAGCGCTCCTTGGACCGCGACACCCGTGGCCTGGCCTACGCGTTGGCCGCCCGCCACGGCGACACCAAGGTCAAACAGATGTTGGAGGAGCTCGACCCCGAATTCACCATGTTGCGTGGCTGCAATCTCGACGAACCGCTTTACCGTGACGTGGCAGACTTCGTGGTCCGGCATGCAGTGCCCCAAGAAGCGCCCCCCCAAGCGCTGATGACCAAGACTCCAGAGCCCGTGCCCAGTGTGCCTGTGCCCCCATTCCCAGACCAGCTGTCCGATGGCGCCGATGAGGCTGCCGGTCCTGATGGAGCTAGCGGGGAAATCGGGGCTGGCGGCCCCAACATTTAAGCCGCTTCCTTCTCCACTCGGCTATCCACGCACCCCAACACCCGCTGAATTTTTCGGGAGATTCTGACATGACTTCTTTAGACGAATACGCCGATAAATATCCGAGTATCCGCATGGAACGCCAGAACGGCATCCTGCAGATGACATTTCACACCGACGATGGCCCTCTGCAGTGGGGAGGCAGCCCCCACAAGGAGTTCTCCCAGGTATTCGTCGATGTTGGCAGCGACTTCGAGAACCGTATCGTGATCATGACCGGCACTGGCGATACCTTTACCGGCCCCCAAGGCACCGCCACCACCACCCCTAAACGCGCCCCCAAAGACTGGGACCAGACCTACTGGGAAGGGAAACGCATCCTGACCAGCCTGGTCGACATCGAAGTGCCCATGATCAGCGCCATCAACGGCCCGGCGCTGCGCCACTCGGAGATTCCCCTGCTGTGTGACATCGTTCTAGCCTCGGACACCGCTGCGTTCCAAGACTCGGGCCACTTCATGAGCGGCCTCGTCCCAGGCGACGGCATGCACATCGTATATCCCTTGCTTCTGGGCGTAAACCGTGGCCGCTATTTCCTGCTCACTGGTCAGCGAATCGAAGCACAAGAAGCCAAAGAGTTGGGTTTGGTCAATGAAGTCATGCCACAAAGCGAACTGCTGCCTCGCGCATGGGAATTGGCGGAGCAGATGGCCAAGAACTCGGACATCGTGTTGCGTTACACCCGAGTGGCCATGAATCTGGTGATCAAGCGCCAGATTCACGACCTGTTGGGCTACGGGCTGGCCTTGGAAGGCCTGGGATCGGCCGACACAATGCTCAACCAAGGCTGACCAAAGGCGAATATTAGGCAGTCCAAGGCACGGCGGGCCTTGAATCTTCGAAGCTAATCTGGCACTATTAACCTATGCAGATTGGGGCTTTTGAACTGAACGAACCGCTTCCCGAGTTGAGAGAACCTCACGTGTTCGCCATGGTGCGTCCGTGGGTCGACGTCGGCAGCGTGGGAACGCTCACCCTCAACCGGCTGGAGCGCTTTATGGGTTCCAAGGAATTAGGCCGCCTCTCGCGTCCGGGCACCTTCTTCGACTTCACCCGCTACCGGCCCAACATGCGGTTAGTGGACGGCAAACGCGAAGTCAAGATACCCAACAGCCTCATTCGCTACGCCATCACCGATGACGGCCCCGATTACCTGTTCCTGCACCTGA
>Ga0209752_1000638_pt1 | contig 17050 bp, 16 predicted proteins | sample METZYME_3_250m_FD_187548 | JGI IMG/M metagenome (GOLD analysis project Ga0209752, IMG submission 187548) | Marine microbial communities from oxygen minimum zone in mesopelagic equatorial Pacific - METZYME_3_250m (SPAdes) (version 2) | ecosystem: Environmental > Aquatic > Marine > Oceanic...
CAGTGGTGGGCAGGCGGTCGTAAAGACGTTGCTCCGACTCGGCGGAGCTGGTCAAAGTATCCAGGTGCCCGAAGTATTTCCCCATGGCCCTTTCAAAAGTCAGGTGGGCCTCTCGATTGTCGTCCGCCACGTAGGTGAACATAGTGGCGGCAATACGCATGTTTTCCGAAGGATGCCCGCATTCCATGAAGGTTTTGCGGTACAAATCAAACTGGGTTTTTAGCTTCTTTGCCGGGGTGCTGGATGGGAATGCTAGGATGGGCCACCCCAGCCTCCCGAACCGTTCAAACGAAGCTTCGCTGATGGCGGCGCCCCACATAGGCACCGGATTTTGGACCGGTTTGGGCCAGGCGGTGACGCGCTCCCCGGCCCAGAGCCCGTCTACGTCATAAGAAAAGTCGTCCTGTTGGAGGCAGCGGACCAAAATATCCAGTCCCTGATCATACCGGCGCTGGCTTTCTTCCAGCGCTTGGCCGAAGCCTGCAAACTCGTGGGGTTGGTAACCCCTGCCGACGCCCAGCAGTAGGCGTCCGTCACTCAAGCAGTCAACCATCGCTGCCTGTTCTGCGGCTCGCACCGGGTGGTGAAAAGGCAGAACCACAACGCCGGCGCCCAAGCGTATCTGCTGGGTCTCCCGGGCTGCTGCGGCGCACCAAAGTAAGGAGTCGGGAATCAGAGAATATCCGTCAAAGTGGTGTTCGGCGAACCAGACCGACCAGTAGCCCAACTCGTCCATGAACCGGACCTCTTCCATCATCTCCTCATAGCGTTTCTGAGAGGACTGGCCTTCCCTCTGGTCGCAGAGCATCAGGTGGCCGAAGCGCATCTTTTATACCTTTCTAACGATGTCTTCGGGTTTGATCTCCCCGCCCTGCACAACCTTACAGTTGATTCCCCGTAATTGGAGTTCCTTGCCGACCGAAGAACTGATCAATTGCATGGCGTCGTTGCCGAAGCGGGCGGAGAATTTCTTGCAGCCGGTGTGGGGTTGGTCGGTGGCCTCCAGGATAGCCAGGCCCACGGCGATGCGGGTGCCGGGGGGCATGTTCTGGGCGCTGAGGTCGATGTCGGCGAACAACTGGTCGCCGGACAACTGCCAGCGTTCCTTGTCCCCGGCCACCAATGCGGCGACCCTGGAGTTCATGATGGTAATTTGCATATCGGGGTGGGCTTTGCCGTCGCCACTCCGCGCGCTGGGCCGGTCTTTCCAAGTGTCGCCCACCAGCCCAAACGCAACGTCCAGGTCGGCCAGCGACATTACTTCTCGGGCATCCTCTTCGGGACGGCTGACGATCAGGTCAAGTACACCTTGGTTCTTGGGCGATTTGCGTATCTCATCAAGTCCGGCTTCTAAATCAGCCATGGTCAGGTGTTTTACTTCTGCCTGCATCATGTTACTCCGAGGGTTGGTTGGGGCTAGTTTAGCACGCTCCCTAAACCTCTATCCGCATCAACTCCTCCGAGAAGATGACCTCCCGTTGTACATGCAGGTAATTTCTTTTACGTGGCGCCCGGAGGGGAAGTCGCTGAAGAAGCTGGAACCTATGTGAATTAGTACCAGCTTTTTCACGCCTGCGCTTTGGGCTAGCTGGGTAGTGTGCCGCCGGAACTTCCTGTAGCGCCCGACGTCGGACCAGGCGCGAGCGTGACGAACTTGAGGTGAATGCACGCCAGCAAAAGTAAGGCCAGCGCTAGAAAAGCCGTCGTGGGCAGGGTTGGCATGCCCAAAATTATAGCTGGCGGTTTTGCCTGCGGTTGCTTTTTTGTGTAACATCTCCGAATCAACGCATTGGCCCCAAACTGAGGAGTTTTCATGGCGTTACAGATGTACGTTTCGCTCCAGGGGGATAACCGAATCGCCAGATTTTTGATGGACCCGGCGACTGGTAGCCTGGAGCCCAACGGCGATGTGGAGATCGACGGCGGCCCGGCACCCCTGACCTTCAACCCGGATAACACTGCGATATATGTCGGACGCCGGGACGGCCTGCTGCTTTCCAGCTTCGCCATCGACCAGAAGACCGGCGATCTTTTGCACACGGGGAGCGTAGAATTGGGGGGTGAGCCGTGCTATCTGTCCACCGACCACACTGGTCGGCACGTTCTCTCGGCCTATTACCAGGCCGGGTACTGCGCGGTTCATCCCATCGATGCCGGCGGCGCGGTGGGCGGGGCGGCCACTGAGTGGCTGGAGACGGGGTCCGGCGCCCATTGTTTCATGACTGACCCTTCTAATCAGTACGCCTTCTTGCCCCACATCGCTAACGGGTCCGGCGGCATTGCACGGCTGCCCGTGGACCGTCAGGTGGCGGTGAACGCCATCCACCAATACCGGTTCAACGCGGCCACAGGATGTCTAACCGCCAACGATCCCTTGGTGGTGCCTCAAGGCGAGGAAGTCGGGCCGAGGCATTACCGATTTCATCCCAACAAAGACCTCATGTACATGTCCAACGAGCAGCACGGTAGCGTGACCGTCTACGCTCTGGACAGCGCCAAGGGCACGTTGATGCCGGTCCAGACCATCTCGACCTTGCCAGACGGCTATGCGGAAAAGAAACTGTGCTCACAGATTCAGATGCACCCGGCAGGCACACATCTGTACGTGGGCAACCGGGGCCATGACACCATTGCCTCGTTCGCCATCGACGGGGCCACTGGCCTGTTGACCGCCACCGGCTGGACCGAGGTCGACCCAGTGCCTAGGGCTTTCAGCCTGGATCCCACGGGGAATTTCCTGTATGTGACCGGCCTGGACACCGGGAATATCATTGGCTTCCGAGTCGACCAGCAGTCCGGCGCGTTGGCCCGTTTGGAAACACATGCTGTCGGCAGGCTGCCCATGTGGGTCTTGATCACCGAGTTGGCTGGGTAGACTCCGTTCCACCGACTTTAACTATCGTTCTGACCCTTCCTTGGGGGAGAGGGATCTTGTTGTCCCTCGCGCAACACTCTAGAAGATGTACAAGGCAAATCTCCGGCTGCCCCCGTTACTGCGGTTGCTCCGCTCTGCCGAAGCGCTCCCAGTGGACGATCTCGTTCATAGCCTTCCGGGGCGTCCCAGGGACTTTGGGGGCGTCCGCCTTGTAGCCGAAGGGCAGCAGGGTGATTAGCTCCATCTTATCGGGGATACCCAAGAGCTCCTTCACCGCCTTTTGCTGATCCTCCTCACGCACGCCAACGAAGCACATGCCCACGCCCTCGGACCACGCCATCAACTCCATTTGCTGCAGCGCACGACCGGCGTCCAGTTGGGGCCGCGGCGCGTCATCCATCACCACTGCGATGCACAGCGGCGCCTGCCTCACAAAAGGCCCCTGCTTGGCAATTTCGCCCAGCTTCGCAAGGGTATCCCGATCCTGTACCACGATGAACCCCCACTTCTGAGTATTACTAGAACTAGGCGACCACCGCGCCGCCTGCAAAATTTTGCGGAGTAGATCTTCGGGGATTGGGTCTGGCTTGTAGTCCCGCACCGTGCGGCGGGATTTTATGGCTTGGTAGACTTCCATGTTTTGCTCCTGGGAGGTGTCTCCGGTTATGGATTGCCGATTACGGTCACCTACGTTCGGTTGAATTATGTCTGATGGTATTCGATTTATTCGCAGTGAACAGGTGTGACGTTAACTCCTATTTCTGATTCGAAAGCTAAATGGACGCTTGGCGTCTATCCGAAGTCGAAAGGGCCAAACTTTACTCGTCAGCTATATGGCAGAACGCGAAGGAAATTGTCTTTCAATCTTCAACGCCGAGGACTGCAAACACCTGCTCGACGCCGATTACATCTCTGCCTTCCATCCCAGACAGGGACAAGAACGCGATGTTTCATTGGTCCGCTTGGCAAGTCAGGGCGGTTCTGGCAGCAAGCCTAGAAGTGTCATCACCAACTACTCACTACGCCTCCCAACCGCTCGCCAAACCCGCTCCGGCGTCAACGGCGCATCTATGTGGCGGACGCCCGTGCCGTACAGGGCGTTCAGAACTGCGTTGGTTACGGCGGCGGGGGAAGGGACGGTGGAGACGGAGCCGATGCCTTTGGCGCCCAGGGGGTTGGTTGGGGAGATAGTGTCGATGGTATCCAGGATCAGGTCTGGCATGTGAATGGCCCGGGGAAGGGCGTAGTCCATGAAGCTGGCCGTCAGGGGTTGGCCGTCTTCGGTGTAGGCGATGCCTTCGGTCAGAGCCTGGCCGATGCCTTGGGCGATACCGCCGTGGATCTGGCCCTCCACGATCATGGGGTTGATGATTTGGCCGCAGTCGTGGACCCCGACGTAGCGTAAGATCTTCACCGCCATAGTGTCCCGGTCCACCTCGACCACCACCGCATGGGCCCCGAAGGAGACCGGACTCTGCGGAAGGGTGTACTCGTGATGGAAGTCCAGTCCGGGCTCAGTTCCATCGCACGTCGATGCCCGGCCGTGGGCCATGGCGGCCAGTTGTGAGAAAGCTATTTTCTCATCGGGGTTGTGCTGGTTTAGGACCTGCCCCTCCCGAAAGACGATGTCCGCGACGGGGCAACCGAGAGACTTGGACGCTATGAGTGACAGCTTCCTGCGTGCTTCTTGGAGGGCCAGGTGGACGGCTGAGCCGCCGATGATCAGCCCCCGGCTGGCGCTGGTGCCAATGCCATGTGGGAATATGGAACTGTCGCTGTGGAGCACTCGCACCTGTGCCGGGTCTACTCCGAGAGTGTCGGACGCGATCTGGGCGAAGGAGGTCTCGGTGCCTTGGCCGTGGGGCGATACCCCGGTGTAAACATCAACCCTTCCGGACGTGTCAATGCTCACTCGCGCGCTTTCGACGCGGTGCTCGCCCCCAGCCCCCGAGGACTTAATGAAAGTCGCCAGACCGATACCCAAGTAAGGCTTATTGGGCTTGGTCTGCCGCACTTTTTCCTGCCAGCCTGGGTAATCGACCAATTCCAGGGCGCGTTCCAAGGCCTGTCCGTAATCACCCGAATCGTACGAAATGCCGGTGCAGGTCGTGTACGGGAAAGCATCGGATGGAATGTAATTCCGGCGCCGGACTTCGGCGGGATCCAGTCCCAGGTCGCCGGCGATAAGATCTATGGTCCGCTCGATGCAGAAAGCGGCCTCCGGACTGCCGGTGCCGCGGTAGGCGGCGGTGGGGGTCTTGTTAGTGATGACACCCAAGAGCTTGGCGTGGACGGCGGGGACCTGGTAGGGACCGGTGATCCGGCGAGCGGCATTGAACAGGGGAAAGGGCGACGTGAAGTAGAAATAAGCCCCAAGGTCGGCCACGATGCTGACCCGTATCCCCAGAAAAGTGCCGTCATTCTTGACCGCGGCCTCCATAGCCAGGCTCATGCCCCGGCCGTGGTAGGTGAGCAGATTCTCTTGGCGGTCTTCGATCCACTTGACAGGCTTCTGCAACCGCAGCGACAGGAAAGGGATTAGTACGTCTTCAGGGAGCAAGCAGTCCTTGATGCCGAAACTGCCGCCCACATCTGGGGCCACGACCCTGATGGCCTCTTCGGGGAACTCCAGTATCTGGGCCAGGTAGCGTTTGACCTGATGGGGCGCTTGGGTCGAGCCCCAGACTGTCAGAAAATCTCCTGCCGGATCATAGTCTCCGATGACGCCTCGCGTTTCCAGGGGGGACGGAGCGAGCCGGGGGACCCGGTACATCTGCCGCACCACATGGTCGGCTTGGGCGAAAGCCTGGTCGATGTCGCCGCCCTCTTGGACCGACCGCATGGCCACGTTGGTTCCCAGCTCCGGGTGGATCACCGGCGTATCTTCGTCCGCGGCGGTATCCGGGTCGACGACCGGGGTAAGGGCTTCATAGTCCACTGCAACCTGATCGGCGCCGTCCTTGGCCAGGTAGGGGTCGGTGGCCACCACCACTGCCACGGGTTGGCCGACGTAACACACCTTGTCCGGGGCCAATATAGGGTGCTCCGAGGGATTGAAGACCTCCACGGCGCGGTCGCCCATGGGCCGGATGGGGATGTTGGTCAGCATGCCGGCCACGTCTCCCCCGGTGAGGACATCCACTACCCCCGGCAACCCACGGGCGGCGGAGACGTCTATGGACCTGATGCGGGCGTGGGCGTGGTCGCTGCGGACCACCACGGCGTGGAGCATATCCGGCAGCTTGATGTCGTTGATGAACCGTCCGTCGCCAGTGATCAACCGGGCGTCTTCAAACCGTCTCAACGGCTGACCCAAATAACTCGTCATTACCTTCCTTCTGCCCGAACGGATCTTTCAGAACGTATCATTTGCTATGACTCATCAGGCCAGATGATACAAATAGCTATCATTGAAATCAATCCAACGAGTCGATTGTATTTGGATGGATGCCCTCCGGCGCATATTTCCGACTTGCCTGTGATAGCCTTGCTTGGTGCAAATTCATGAGACGGCTCGGACAGCGTCCGGAATAACCGCCTATTTGGACCGGTTGGGCGCGCTCTGGCGGCAGGGCGACTTCCGCTGGTATTGGCTAGCCAGCTCCATACAGGGGCTGGGCCAGAGCACCCAGTTCATGGTCATCGGGTGGCTGGTGCTAGAAATCACTGGGTCATCGGCCCAATTGGGTTTGGTCATCTTTCTCTACGGCGCCCCCAATGTTTCGTTTTTGTTAGTGGCCGGGGTGGTCGCCGACCGGTTCGACCGCCGCCACATCATGATGCTGACCCAGGCGGTGGTGGGCGGGATAATCGTGGTGTTGGCGTTCTTGACCATCGTCGACCTGGTGTCCATCTGGCACATTTACATAGCTGCCGTGTTCATGGGCGTTTTTCAGTCGTTGAGCATGCCGGCCAGAATGACCATCATCGGTGACCTGGTCGACCAACCTTCCGTATTAGACGCCGTGGCGATGCAGAACGCGGCTGTCCACGCCGGACGCATGATCGGCCCCCCGGTGGCCGGCGTCATCATCGAGATATGGGGCGTGGGCGCCAGCCTGGGATTCATCGCTGGATGCTATGTGTTCAGCGTAATCATGGTGGGCAAGATCGGCCCCATAGTACGGTCGACGGCGCCTGCGGCCCAGTCGGTATTCCGGAACTTCGCCGACGGTGTGATTTACATCAAAAACAACCCCACGGTCCTCACGGTGATTGTCATCACCTGCGCTTTCGGCGGGTTTGCCATGTCGCACATGCAGGTTGTTCCGGCCATGGCCAAGGACGTCCTAGGGACCGGCGCGGCCGGAATAGGAGTGTTGTTCTTGGGCTCGGCCATCGGGTCCCTGGCGGGCAGTATGATCCTGCCGGGCATCAGCAGGGCCAACATCTACCGCGCGCTCTTGTTGAGTCTGTTGGTCTTTACCGTGGTGCTGATCCTCTTCGCCTGGTCCAACTGGTACTGGGTGACATTCGCGTTTTTTAGCCTGGTGGGTGTTACTGGAGTGGGCATGGTCTGGCCGCTAGCCACCACGATGATCCAGCTGGAGACGACTTCCGAGTTGCGGGGGCGGGTGATGGGGATGCTACAATTCACTCCCGGTTTTCACTTTCTGGGTGCCTACCCGCTGGCGTTGGCAGCCGGACAGTGGGGTTGGGAGGTGGCGATCACAGGCGCGGCCTGTCTTAGCCTTGTGACCACCGTCTGGTTCGCCTTTGTGCGCCGCGGATCGCCCAAACTGAGGCGGCAAGATGCTCCGGCAGTCTAGCCGTTGGTTTGAGCTCCACTGGTCGCTCGTTCTCAGAAGGCGGTGGCCCACTCAGGTGACTACATAGGACAACGGTCAAAGGGACATTCCGTGCCGGCAAATTGAGCCAATCGGACCGATTAAACGACCTGCTACGACATAAGCGCTAAATCCTGGCAATCTTTAATCCGATATAATTCGCAGGACCATACGAACGTTCTGAGAGGAAACTACTATGCCGCTTTTTACTAAAGGTGACGTCACCATCCACTATGAAGAGGTCGGGACCGGCTTCCCGTTCCTGGTCACTCCGGGCGGGGGATTGAACTCCACGGCCAACGGATGGCATGGGCAAGTGTTTAACGCTTTCGCGGAGTACAGCAAGGACTTCCGCTGCATCACCATGGATCAGCGCAACGCCAACGGCGGGGAGTCTACCGGTCCGGTCCCAGTCGACGACCCGTGGGGAGCTTTCGCCGACGACCAATTAGGGCTTATGGACCATCTGGGCATAGATAAATTCTTCTTCATGGGCTTGTGCATTGGCGGTCCGTTCGCGCTGAAGCTCATGGAGCGGGCCCCTGGGCGGATTGTGGCCGGCATACTCTGTCAGCCGGTTGGGAGTAACCCTGCATTCCCTGACTCTATGTATGATTCGGGCCAGAATATCTGGGCACCCGAGTTGATGGCCCAGAGGCCCGAGATTGCCAAAGAGACTATTGACGCCTACTTGCACAACCTCTACCGTCGCGATTCCGCCGACTTCGTATACAGCGTGTCGCGTGACTTCGTTCGCTCGTGCCAGACTCCGATGTTGGTAATGCCAGACAACACTCCGTCGCATTCGTATGAGGCGGCCATTGAGGTCATCGAACTCGCTCCGAATGCCGAGTCTACCGTATATCCCTGGAAAGAAGACCCGGCCGTCCTCGCTGAGACGATCTCTGTAGTACGCGAATATCTGAAGGCGCATGTGCCTGCGTAACGGAGACTGTTCGTCATCTCTAACCTTTGAGAAAAAACGGCTGACTCTTGATTAGCAAGTTCTCGGTTCGACCCTAAGGCGGGTCACCACAAATTTAGGCAGGAAAGAATCCGTGACCAATGGGCGACCATTTGATCCAATACAAGGCCCCCGACCATTACGGTCCAGAGGCCTTTTGTTGGACGGTATCAGACTACGTCGTGCCTAAAAATGTTGACGGGTGGGCGAAGGAGTCGAACCCACCTACCCCGCTCGCCACGAGGCAAAATGGATTTGAAACCCGTTTCACTCAAATGAAAGCCCGACACGCCTTTCCCAAGCTTTTAACTCTTTAGTCCCGGTCTCGCGCGCTATGCCTCCGGCCGAATAACGTCCCATCATCGCTGGCGCGTACATATCTGACGATTCACCTTAATCGGCTTGTAACGTACGCATTCTTGATTGAAGTTGTTCTTTACTTGGACTATTATTTCTGCATTCTTTCAGTCGAGGGTTATATGTCTAACGGTTTAGGGTTTATAGATCCTACAGCCCACAAGCCAGATGGTTATGTGGAACTTGCTGTCCGTCCGATTGATCTGACCGGCAAAGTGATTGGCTTACTCGACAACACCAAGGAACAATCCGATATCATTCTCAGAACCATCGGCGAAGTTCTTTGTGAACAATACGGGTCTGAAGGTGTCGTTTTACGCAGAAAGGAACATTATTCTAAGTCGGCAAAACCCGCGATGATCAGAGAGATGGCGGAACGAGTCGATGTAGCTATTGCTGGATTAGGTGGTTGAGGATCATGCACGTTGTGCAGTGTGCACGATACAGTGGAATTCGAAAAACTAGGAACCCCTTCTACAACGGTTCTTACCACAGCCTTTGCCAAGGCTGCTGATTTCCAATTCCAAGCAAAAGGTATGCTTGGTCACCCTTACATAGAAATCCCGCATCCTGTGAGCAATCTTTCTGCTATCGATATGCGTGATTTGACTCTTAGATATGTGGACGATGTGGTTCTCCAACTCACTAGGCGGTAAAACTCGACACTGAGGGAACTTGTTTGAACGACCATTTTGATGAATTTGAGTTCTTTCTTGAAAAACCATGGTCTGATGGATTACCGGTAGTCACACCGACCGAGGAGCGCATTTCCAAGATGATATCGGCTACCAGCCGGCATCCCGATGAAATTATAGGCCCCATCCCTCCGGCGATGGAAATCGCCACTGTGGCGTCAGTCGCCACTCATGCCGTAATGGCGGGTTGTAAACCGGAATACCTGCCGGTGGTTCTAGGAGCGACGGAATTAATGCTTCAAGCAGAGTTCAACGTCAACGGCGTTCAAGGTACCATGCATGGGGTAGCTCCTATGTTGATAGTCAATGGACCTTATGCCTTAGAGATCGGGATTCATGGGGGAAGTGGCTGCTTAGGCCCAGGATTTAGAGCAAACGCCTCAATAGGTCGGGCTATACGGTTGATTCTCATGAACATTGGGGCTGGACTTCCCGGGATATCGTCTATGACGGTATTTGGGATGCCTTCGCGTTTCACATATTGTTTGACAGAAAACTCTGAGTGCAATCCTTGGGAGAGCTTATCGGTTTCTAAGGGATATGGTGCAGATGAAAACGTTTTAACAATGGCTATGGTTGAATCGCCACGTTTCTGTTGGGACGACGTTAGCGATGAGCCTGAGCGACTGATTCGAGGGATCGCAGATACCATGACGGCGATGGGGTCTTGGAACATGCACGCCCGGTCGGATATGGTGGTTGCAATGAGCCCGCAGCATGCCGAGATTTGCGATAAATCTGGGTGGAGCCGCGATGAAGTACATACCCGGCTGATCGAGGTAGCTGGCCGAACTGTATCTAATCTCAAACTAGGTGGGAATTGGCGTCGGGAGCGTGCCCTAGCATTACCCGTTCCGGTCGATCCGGATGATGGCGAATGCTTTGTTCCTACAATAAAGGACAGTGTAGATTTGCAACTGATCGTAGCTGGAGGCTGGGGACCGTGCACCGCCGTATGCCATGGTTGGAGCGGTGGGAGCAGGGCCGTCCATTCTAGTTACGAAGCCTAAGTACGTTTCCGAGAATTCAGCGACCAATGCGGCAAATCAAGAGAGTCTTTCACTGTAATGAGGGGCAGGGCTACCTAATTGGCCGACAGTTCGATCGGCATCACGTTGACATCGAGAAGCTTCAGCAAGTAGCATGAGCCCACAACTTTGGGCTCACTCAGATGGATAATTTACTATAACTGGCCCCAAAGGGAGATCATGGAATGGCAAGCCTTAAAGAACATCGGACGTATTGGGAACAAGCCAAGGAAGCAGGGTTTGACCTCAGCTGGCTAAACCAAATCAAGGAAAACGTAGTCGACGAAGAGATTGGTGAGGTATCCGAGAACTTAACTGGTCGGGTATTAGGATCGGTCCCCCGTCCCGGAGTGGCAAAGTTCGGAGCCTATCCCTTCCGTACAAAAAAGGAAGTTTGGGGATATAACCTCCGCAAGTTGTACGAAGAATTCGTTTCCCGTCAATGGAGCTCTGCTACAGACATTCCCTGGGACACACTGCAGGAGCTTCCAGACGATGTTGAAGCTGCCGAGTGCCAATTAGCTACCTTCTTCGCCCAAGTAGAGTTCGTGGCAGCAGATGTCCCAGGTCGTTTTATCGCCACCATGTCCCCCGATTATCAAGAGGTCCGCATGGCTCTGTTGGGCCAAGTGATGGACGAGTCTAGACACCTAGATGTCTTCCGGAAACGGGCCCTTGCAAATGGCGGAGGATTAATGCGAATGATTGACAGTGTCTCCGACGTCGTCGGAGGTTCGACTGATAATGCCCGGGAATATACAGAACTGTCCACTCGTCTGCACATCGTCGGGGAGGGCAACGTCCTAACCTTATTCCGGTTAGGCGAGTTGATGGCGTACAACGATGCAGAAAAGACTATCTACAGACGTTGTGCCCAAGACGAAGCGAGGCACGTAGCTATTGGAGTTCTCCACGCGCGCTATGTCAAGGAATGCACTCCCGAGAGGATTGAAGAGATGCATTCATATCTTGACGAAGCTGAAGGACGCCAAGCCACCGGTTCGGGCGGCGAAAACCCAGCGGCTCGGAATATGCTTACCAGTGAAGCATTAGCTGTTTTGTTAGGCGGGGGTAAGGACAAGGCAGACGAAGGTCAAAAGATTCTTATGGCTGTCCGCCAAAAACAGGTCAAAGAATACTTCCAACGCTTGAAGTCAGCAGGTTTAGACGACCGCATAAGTAATGGTCGTGTCAATCCAACGCTCCTCGAAACGTACAATCCTAACTAAATACATCTTGGTTTCGGACTAAGGCCTCCGCCTAAAAAGGGGAGGCCTTATTTTTTTCAGAGCTAGTCACTTCTGTTCCAAACTCCAACGCGAAAGGCTGACATATGGCATCTGCTTCAAAAGGGAACGATCAAGACCTGACAAATGAAAATCAAGCTGAACACGATACGATTCCTGACCAGACGGAAGAGGCAAAACGATTTACTTGGATGGATGACTCGCCGCAATGGGGCACCAAGGCCGTACCAAGTAAAAGGGGCCTGACCTTAGATGACATCAATACGGGATTCTATGGAGAGGTTCCGAGCCAGAGCGAAGAAATGACTCGGATGCCTCGAGGTGCGCGACATGTGCCTGGCCTACCAAGATTAGAATTCTATTCTCTTAGCAAAAAGGAAGAAATTTGGGCCGACAACGCAGGTACTCTTTACGAAGAGGCGATTCAACGTCGGTGGATCGCCCATCTTGACGTACCATGGGATTCACTGCAGCCGCTACCTCGGGAACTGGAATTAGCGATGTGCCAACTCTGCACAGAACTCGCGCAGCAAGCAACGACGGAGACTGACTCGATTGGTCAATGGGTCGGCCGAATGAATTATGCATATTATGAGGTCAAGACATTTTTAGCGACTGAGCTCTACGATACTGCTAGACATTATGACGCGTTTCGGACAAGGGCCCTTGCGAACGGAGGGACATTGGGTTTGGAAAGTCCCGGCCTAATCAACCGGCGGATCATAGAAAGTCGGGCTGGTTGGACTGAAACCGCTGTTCTAATGTACATACTTAGAGGGACTTTCACCCTCATGCTTTATCGGTATGGTGAAGCTTACGCTTTGAACCCAGCCGAGAAAATCTTATTCCGTCTATGCTCCCAGGATAAAGCCAGGCATTTGGGTTATGGAATGGCTCATGTCAAATACGCTATCACCCAAAAAGGCGATGACTACGCTCTTGGGTTACTCCGGATGATGAGAGGAGTTGAACAAGACCTAGTTACTGAAATGAAGGATCCGGTCATATGGGAAGCGATGGCTATAGTTTGTGGTGGCGGCCTAGAGAACATATCTTTTGGCATGGATGTGGTTAAAGGCTTCCAGAGACGATATGTGAACGAATACATAGCCCGCATGCGATGGGTTGGAATCGATAAAACCCTCGATAATTTAGTTCCTGATTTGGCTTCCTACGTCAAACAAGGTGGAGCACAAGAAACAAGTCTTTCTGCTTGAGATTTGATATGCCCATATACGAATACCGTTGCCAGCACTGCCAGCGTGTCAGTTCCTATTTCGTTAAGACCTATGGAGCCGCACCTCTGTTGGAATGCACTCATTGCGAAAGCCCAGACTTGCGCCGGATCATGTCCTCGGTAGCCTATATACGTTCTGAAGCCGATAAACTGGCCCAACTGGATCCTAAATATACCAAGATGGTAGATCGAGCCTTAGCCAAGTCTCCAGGTGATACAAATCCGGAACACTATGTTAATAAGATGGTCCCTTTTAGCAAAGCGAAGGAACAGGGGGACCCTTACTTCAAGGAATAAGACTCACCAAACCAGCTCCTAGATGTCTCTGACGACCAATAGTTCATCTACCGGATGTCATGCTGTCCGCTCCCGTACGTATGCCAAGCAAGTTTTTGCGAACAATCAGGAGAATATTATGAGCCCTGTCGCTGACCCATTGGTATTTCCATCAGTCCAATGGTTCCAAGCGCTACAACACCTAGTAAATGAGGACCCTGAATTCAGAAGGTTGGGCACAGTTGACGCCGAGATGGGCGTTAAGATAGGGCCGAGGGTGTTCGTTATTATATTTGAAGCTTTTGAATGCATCGACGTGAAAGAGGGGATCGAAGGTGACCTTAAAGATTTAGATTTTTATCTAGAGCTGAGTGAAGCCGATTGGCGAGAGTTAGTTGAAAACACCAAAGCCAATAGTGGCGCTGATCGTCGACATACATTGAACACCCTTGATTTAACCAAAGAAGAAGGTTTGTCGCAAAATGCCACCGGTGACCAACTCAGAGGGGATGTGTTCTTCAGAGTAAATGAAAGCATCCAATATTTTTTTGACATTTCTGCTCGATTGGACACAGTATTTGAGTGAACGTCATCCATGCCCGACAAATGGTGGTTCGTCAGAGGTTTGTCAATTACAGGCATCGCATTGTGCGGTTTCAGACCGCTCGCTGGACACGCCTCCAACGCTTTTTGCTGCGCTTCTGGTATCCCTAGCTTCAACGTAGGAAACTATAAACCGAATAGTTATTTCCCTTAAATTGATCAAATTTATTGGGGATCTTAATCGATAGCTAAAATCTACCCTAAACCCTTAACGGAGAACCTACTGATTAAGAGTTAGTAGGAAATCATGTTCAGGAATCTTCATATGTGATTACTAGTTAGAATTGTGCCTTAGAGGACATATGAGTATCCTTTGACACAACAAGAACAAGATCAAATACAAGATTAAAACCGATAAGTGGGAGAGGACGATGCAGGGAACTAACAGGATAGAAGACCGTTACGGGCTTCCCATAACCACCAGTTCCATCGCTGCCGCCAACTACCTAGTGGATGGTCTAGATTTAGCTCTTGAGCAGAACTTCGCACCCGAGCGAAAATTTCAGCAGGCTGTCGAGGTCGATGAGGGTTTTGCTTTAGCTTACGCGGGGCTAGCCTATTCGCACATGGTAGGCGCCCGGCCGGTCGATGCCCGCAAATTCGTTCAGTTGGCCAAATCTTTGGCTTCTGGGACAACCCGCCGTGAGCAACAGCAAATCGAGATTATAGAACTATGGATCAGCGGCAAAGGGTCGGGGTCCCTTGCCCTCATCCGTCAGCACCTTGCCGAGTTTCCCAGGGATATGTTGATGGTTAGAGTGGCTCAGCGACTGTATATTTTGGGATGCAGCAGTGTAGGTGCGGGTGTTGCGAACTATCCCCAAGAGCTTTTTGCCTTGATGAAGAGTGTCGCGCCTGAATACGGAGATGATTGGGCATTCCAGGGCCAGTACTCTTTCGCCCACCACGAAAACGGGCTGCTAGATGAGGCCTTAGAAATGGCAGGACGGTCGTTGGATCAACGACCCACAAATGCTGTGGCGTCCCATTCCATAGCCCATGTTTATTTCGAGCGAGGTGACGCCTCAGGTGGCAATGAATTTTTAGCTAGGTGGCTGCCTGGGTTTGATGACCGCGCACCTTACCATGTCCACCTGTCCTGGCATATGGCATTGTTCGAACTAGCTATGGGGCATTATCAAAGGGCTTTGGAGGTTTACGATACTGGAATTCGCCCGTCAGTGGTTGCTAAAAGCGCCATATCATTGACTGACAGTGCTTCGCTGATGTGGCGATTGCAGATATATGGGGCCGCTGCTCCACCTAGCCTAATGTCAGAGTTATCGACCCAGGCTGCCCCAGCTGCCGAGCAGCCCGGACCCGCCTTCCGTGACTCCCATGCAGCCCTTGCGTTCGCAGTTGCTTCAGATGAGCAATCTATGGCCCGCATGATGGACGGTTTGCGAACGGCGGCATCTAATGGAGACAGATTGGTGGAAGAGGTCACTCTGCCGCTGGTACAAGGCATATTCGCCTTCGTTCACCAAGACTACGACGAAGCGATTCGCTTGATGGAGCCGTTGTTTAGTTTGGATGCGCGCTATGACCAGCTTGCCCGTGTTGGGGGTAGTCACGCCCAACGCGAAGTGTTCGAGGACACATTGACGGAAGCGTATCTACGGTCTGGTCAATCAGATAAAGCAGAAGCGATGATCGGCCAGCGTCTAAGGCGGCGAGAATCGCCGAGGGATCTATTCTGGTTGGCCAGAGCTCAGGAAGCAGAAGGGAGCCGGGCGGCGGCTATCAGTAGTGTTCGCCAAGCCCAAAGTTCTTGGGTAGATGCTGACCCAGGTTCGAAAGAAACTTCGGCCCTGAGTGATTTAGCACAAAAAGTTGGCTAGTCAGGTATCGCTTCTCCGTATTTATCACCACCATCATCCAATCCGGGGTCAACAAAAGTTAATTCAGCTGAGCCTTCACTTAGGCCTCTCAGTGGCTTATCCAGTGACGACGCCAGGGCTTCGGCCACCACATTGTTGGAATCCAGTATCCAGGGCCGACGGGGCGTACCTTCTGGGTGCGCCCGTCTATGTCGATTTCGATTACCTCAATGTCCCGAACCATCGTCAGTCTTTGTTGGCCAGGTAATTGGTCGGCTTGAAGCCAATCTTGTACACAACCTCCAACTCCTCTTGACTCAACTTTCCCATCGTCGCAACCTCCTGGCTCCTGCGATAGGCGATCTCCTTGTTAACGACTTAGTGGGACGGATGCCGATTCGACAATATCTCTTTGAGTGTGGTTAGCTACGTTGAATCGTCAATTCTTATCGTCGAAAGATTCGATAAACTAGAGAGGAGCCTGATGACACCTAGAGAAATAGTTATGGGCGGATACCAATCTTTTGCTGGCGGCGACATGGAAGGTCTCGGGAAGATTTATCACAAGGATGCGTTGATTAGGGTCAATGGGAATCATGAATTATCCGGGGAATACCGCGGGTTTGATGATTTTTTGGCTAACTTCTTAGCGCAGATACCGATTAGATTCCCGAATTTCAATTTAGACATTCTGAACGTAACTGCTGAAGATGACAGGGTTCACGTGAGGGTGCATTTGACTGCGGACAATTTAGATGCGGAATCGATGCATTGTTTCGTGGTGAAAGAAGGGTTGGAAACAGAATTCGACATATTTGACGATTCCCAAAAAGTGGCAGCGGCCCTAAATAGGTAGCACCATCGACCGGCACTCCCATGTGATACCGGACATGCACAATGAACTGGCCGACTCCGTGGCCGATGTATTGAGCGGCTAAAACCCGCACGAATAACAATTGGCCAACGCCGGGCAAAAAGAAGCCCCCGATTGTGATGATCGGGGGTTTTCTTATCAGCTGAAATCAATCGATTTCGTGCCTAAATATGTCTGGCGGGAGTGCGAGGGAGTCGAACCCACCTACCCCGCTCGTCACGAGGCACAACGGATTTGAAGTCCGCAAGAGCCACCGGGCCCCATCCACTCCCATAATCGCCTGTCTC
>Ga0209752_1000645_pt1 | contig 17001 bp, 13 predicted proteins | sample METZYME_3_250m_FD_187548 | JGI IMG/M metagenome (GOLD analysis project Ga0209752, IMG submission 187548) | Marine microbial communities from oxygen minimum zone in mesopelagic equatorial Pacific - METZYME_3_250m (SPAdes) (version 2) | ecosystem: Environmental > Aquatic > Marine > Oceanic...
AGAAGGCTTGAGGCACATGGATCGCACAGCTTTCGCGGCGATCACTGAGCAGGCATCGCGCATGGTTGAGGACCAAGAAAAGTTGTCTCTACGTTTCTCCGAACTCACCGATCTAGTGCGCGAGTCGGCATATTGGGCTGAGCAGGACGATGCAAAATTCGTGTTGGCGCGGCACGTCGAACGCGCTGTCGAAGAACAAGGGTTCCGCACGGGCTTAGTAAAGGACCGGGTGCAAGAACTCATACACCGTGACGTGCTGCTGATCGACACTGAGGGAGAGGCGATTGGCCAGGTTAACGGTCTGGCTGTGCACATGCTGGGCCATTCGGCCTTTGGTCGACCGTCGAGGATTACTGCTAACGTCCATCTCGGTCGCGCTGGAGTTGTAAACATCGAGCGCCGATCTGGTTTGTCTCATAGCACCCACGACAAAGGCGTCCTTATTCTCTCGGGGTTTCTAGGTGAGCGCTTCGCCCAGCAAAGGCCGATGTCGCTCTCAGCAGCTCTGACATTTGAACAATCATATGGTGAGATCGCTGGAGACTCGGCTTCGTCGGCAGAGCTGTATTGCTTGCTGTCGGCACTTTCTGGGGTGCCAATCAAGCAAGGGATCGCCGTCACAGGATCAGTTAATCAGAAAGGTGAAGTTCAGGCGATTGGCGGCGTGAATCACAAAGTTGAAGGCTTTTTTGATGTCTGCAAGCAACGCGGTTTGACGGGAGAACAGGGTGTGATGATTCCAGCCTCTAACATCCAGCATCTCTTGCTGCGTCTCGATGTCGTTGAAGCAGTTGCTAACGGCGATTTCCATGTTTGGGCAGTGAGTCATGTAGACGAAGGGATTGAGGTGCTCACTGGCATTGTAGCTGGGGCCCCTTCGGAAACTGGGAAGTGGGAGGAAGGTTCTATTAATGGGCTTGTTGACGACAGGCTGAAGGAACTGGGCACGCGGTTGCGTGATTGGGGCAAGGCATCTGACCGACCCACTGCTGAGATTGTGAGCCCAGTATCTCCAGGGGACCAAGGACTCCCCGAGCCGCCCAAACCGCCAGACCGCCCCGAGCGGTAAGTTGAAATGCTATAGGGTTTACCGATCCTCCGCTTAGGGCGAATTGCTGGCAATAATGCAACACCTCGCGTTGTGCACATTGCCCCAGCAAACGCCCCGCGCTACGCTTTAACGGGCCGTTAGCTCAGTTGGCAGAGCACCGGCCTTTTAAGCCGGGTGTCGACGGTTCGAGCCCGTCACGGCCCACTCCCGGAATTCCGAAGCACCTCCCGCCTCTGGTGACCCTGTCGTCCAGCCTGGTCTAGGACGCCGGCCTTTCAAGCCGGTAACACGGGTTCGAATCCCGTCAGGGTCGCCTTCTACAAAAGCCCCTTTTTGTTAAAAGAGAAATTCCGAAGGGATCTGCCGGACCAACTTGGCGATATCGCCAAGTCTAGGATTCTCCAGGACGAGATGAAGTCGGTATCTTGGATGTTCGCCACCGTTTCTAGTCACAGGCGCTGGCTAGCCAATCTCCGAAACGGGTGCCGGGTACAGTGATGCTCGCGCGGCGCTCTGCTCCGACGGAGAGAACGCCAACCTCGCAACTGACAAGTTCTGATATCCGGTTGACGTAGTCGCGGCACGCCTGGGGCAGATCAGCCCAGTCTTCAATATCGGAGGTCGGTGTTTGCCAGCCGGGCATTTCTTCAATAACAGGAGTTACTTGATCCAGTAACCATGTTTCAGCTGGCATTTCGTCACGACGTTCGTCACCGATCTGGTAAGCCGTGCAGATTGGGATGGTCTCAAGGCCGTCGAGGACATCAAGCTTAGTTAGCACCAGAGAGTCACAAGCATTGACGCGAGTAGAGTAGCGGAGGACGACAGCGTCGAATGAGCCGCAGCGACGCGGTCGACCAGTAGTGGCACCGAATTCGTTGCCTTCGGAACGAAGTTGTAGGCCCAGATCATTGTCTAATTCACTCGGAAACGGGCCCGAGCCGACCCGAGTAGTGTAGGCCTTAGCAACACCCACCACGGTATCGATCTGGGTAGGTCCGATTCCGAGACCTGAGCAGACGCCACCAGCCGTTGCGTTTGAGGATGTTACAAAGGGATAGGTGCCGTGGTCGATGTCGAGGTGAGTTCCTTGTGCGCCCTCGATGAGTATTGTCTTACCGGATCCTATTGCCTGGTTCAAATACAGTGATGTGTCTGCAGTGTAGGGGCGTAGCCGCTCTCCGTACGACAAATATGTCTCGATGATTTCATCAGCGTCGAAGGAGGGGTACTCGTAAAGACAAGCGAGCAACTCGTTTACCACGCTAAGGTTGGCGCGCACCTTATGAGCAAGCACATTGGGGTCAATGCAATCGACAACTCGGATCCCGGAGCGCGCCATTTTGTCCTCGTAACAAGGCCCGATCCCACGCTTAGTTGTTCCAATATTTTCTTCGCCCCGCCGCATTTCTGAGCCGAGTTCCATCCCGCGATGGTACGGCAAGATGATGTGGGCCCGTTCTGAAACAATTAGCCGCCCTTCGACCTCGATGCCAGCCTCGGAGAGTTCATCGATCTCTGCGAACAACGCGTGCGGGTCAATGACTACTCCGTTGCCTATGACACATTTTCGCCCAGGGCGAAGGATTCCAGACGGAATGAGGTGGAGAACATGTTTCTTGCCATCGATGATGACTGTATGGCCAGCGTTGTTGCCACCCTGGTAGCGGGCCACGATGTCGAAGTGCTGGGTAAGCCAGTCGACGATCTTGCCCTTCCCTTCATCTCCCCATTGGGTGCCTAGAAGGATTAGATTAGACATGTAGACGAACTCCGCCTGTGTCGAGGCTATGTATGCGGGATGCGCTGGACGAGTATTGGCAGACCAGATGATCGTACCAGCAGCGCTGAAGCTGCGACAAGCAGCGTGCGATACAGAGGTAGTGAGCACCATGATACTGTCGTTCCCGATGACGAATAATGGCATGGAAGACGATCGCGTATTGTCCATCGATGGCAACTCATTGACTCTGGAAGACGTGGAACGGGTGGCCCATCGACGCATTTGCCGCTGCGAACTCGGAGAAGAAGCGCGTGCGGGGATGGAAGGTAGTCGCGACCGAGTCATTGAGGTTATCGAGTCTGGTGCGACTGTCTATGGGGTTAACACGGGATTTGGCCACTTTGGCCAGGTGCGAGTTGACGGTAAACAGATTGAGCAGCTACAGCTAAATTTGGTGCGTAGCCACGCGACGGGCGTCGGCTCACCACTTCCGCTCGAGTCAGTTCGAGCCATGATGTTACTTCGTGCCAACGTTTTAGCTTCCGGCTACTCGGGCGCGCGCGCGTTAATTGCCGACCAACTTATTGCGTTGTTGAACAGGGATGTTTGTCCAGTAGTGCCACGGCAGGGGAGTGCGGGAGCGAGTGGGGACCTTGCGCCTCTCGCGCACGTCGCCTTGGTTTTGATAGGAGAAGGGGAAGCTTGGGTGGACGGTGTCCGCGTTGACGGCGCCGAAGCACTCCAAGCGGCGAGGCTGGCCCCTGTTGTTCTCGAGGCCAAGGAGGGGCTTGCGCTGCTCAATGGTACCCAGATGATGACAGCAATTGGAGCGTTGGCCTGTCGGGAATTCGAAGATCTTTGTGTCGTTGCCGATATGGTGGGTGCGTTATCTGTTGAAGCACTTGGTGGTCGGACGGATGCCTTTGACCCTGCTGTTGCTAAGTTACGACCACACCCAGGACAAGTCGAAGTTGCACTTCATATGGTGGAACTCCTGGCGGGCAGCTCACTCGCCGACCGGTATGGTGAAGAGCGTGTACAAGATGCCTACTCATTGCGTTGCATTCCGCAGGTGCATGGTGCTGCCCGTGATGTTTGCCGAATGGCGCGTCAGATTGTCGAGGTGGAAATCAATTCAGTGACCGACAATCCAATTGTGCTTGAGGATGGTCGAATAATTTCAGGGGGCAACTTCCACGGCCAACCCGTAGCCTACGCTGTTGACATGCTCGCAATTGCTTCTGCAGACTTGGCATCGATGTGTGAGCGTCGTGTGAATCGTCTGGTTAATCCAAACCTGTCAGGCTTGCCGGCGTTCCTTGTGGAAGATGGGGGACTGCAGTCTGGGTTGTTAATCACCCAGACCGTAGCAGCAGCGTTGGTAAGCGAAACTCGGAGTTTGGCGGTACCGAGTTCCTCTGACAGTATTCCCACTTCCGCTGATCAGGAAGATCATGTTTCAATGGGAGCATGGGGTGCGTGGAAGGCTTGGCAAGCTGTAGCCAATTGTCGACGTGTTATCGCCATTGAAGTGCTGTGTGCTTGCGAAGCGTTGGAGTTTCAATCACCCATATTGCCGGCGCCTATGCTGCGCGCCTTCAGGAACCGAGTCCGCGAAATGGTCGAGCCATTAACGGGGGATCGTGTCTTAGCCCCGGACATTGCGCGGATCGAGGCAGCGCTTCGAGAGGGGGATTTTTTAGGGCGGGACGTGGCTAATTGAGGCTTGTGGTGGCTTTGTTGGCATTGTCATTGCCTGGGTGCTCAGTAGGTGATCAAACTGGCGCCCTTGTCAAGAGTGTCATCGATGACCTTGCATCGCAGCGTTATGGAACGGCGATGGCACGCTACAGCAGAGATGAAAGCGACATACTGAGCCCCGCGGCGGCAAAGGCATGGCGGCGGGGCCTGGAACACCAGGATGCTACAGTGCGCGAATGGTCCGTAGACGCACTTGCCCGAATTGGAAATCCAGAGGACCTGCCACGCATCGTGTCAGCGCTCGACGACCCGTTCCGGAGGGTCCAGGAAACGGCGGCACGTGGTATCGCCGAAATGGACCCAGTAGCGGCCCGGAGGGCTTTTAGTGAACGTTTAATGTCGGGAGGCCCGATGCAGCAAATGCTTTCGGCGCAGGGCCTCGGAGACTTAGGAGACCCAATCGGTGTTGATGCATTGTTAGCGCAGGTTGGTAATTCCGATGTCGAAGAAGCGGTCCGGGATGTGATCGTGCAGTCACTTGCTACTGTTTCCGACCCCCGGGCAATCGTGCCGTTGGCAAAGATCGCTGCGAACACTTCCAACGGCGTTCAACTACGACGGAATGCCGCCGATGCGCTTTCCACATTTGAGCAAGAGGCTGCTACTTTAGCGTTATTGGCTCTCCTGGACAGCGGTGATAGCTACGTGGAGGAAGTCGCGAGACGCGCTATTGCAGCTCGTCGCTGAGTTCGGATACTGACATCGTCCACATTGCTGCTACGGTGGCAGCAGCGCGGGCGTGAAGGTTATCGATCGTTAACCATAGCCAAACACCATGGTGATCAGGACGGACATCGATCGCATGGAGGCCAGGGGTTCCGGTCACCAGTACCGGACTGTCGATCTGCACGCCATTTTCAGTTCCAACAATGAGATTCGCATCCAGTAAGGCTCTTGAGACCTCACTAGTGTCGACATCGGGCACGTACAGTGACATCGCCATGCCATGGAAGACTGGGGCTTGAATAATCTGTAGGGGTGGGGGCACGAAGTCGAGTTGTTCGAGTTCCCTTCTCAGGACTTTTTGGGCTTCGCCACGCAAGCACGCAGTTGGCCAGAGGTCGAAGGCCAATTGCCGCCCAAAGATCGGGGAATCAACTGCCTCAAGGTTTAGCACTGCGATCGATTGTTGTGAAAGTTCCTGAAGTCCAGCTTCGCCTAGATCTGAAGCAGGGAGAAAAATAGTTACGGAGGCTTGCTCCCCAAGCCTGCCTAGTGCTGCAAGGGTTGTCCCCAGCATCAGGCACGCGGCAGAGGGAATGACGATGGCACGCTGGTCGCTCATAGTCGGCGGGGTGCTCACGCCTGGTATCCAGGCGAAGGTTCTGGGGTCATCAGACCAAGCCTGGGTGCAATCGATCCCAAGCTTGCCTGAGCTGAGAATCACATCGAGGGATTCCGTGGCCTTTGCTGGGTCATTGCAAAAGCAAATGAGTTTGTGGGTGAGAAGATTTTCCGACACCGTTTCGGCAAGCACACGAGCTTCGTCGCCGTATTCGGTGAGCACGCCAGCCACCTCTTTCATGTCAAAAAGGCTGACCATGTCACGCGGAACACCGGAAGCAGCTAGCTGGTCTTTAACCTCAGTCCCGAGGAGAGAAGAGGCTCCTACCAGAGCCAAGGGCCAGTTTTCAAACTGCGATGATTTTGTGGGCACGGTATAACAAGGGGGTTCAAGAAGTTTTGTCGCTAGGATCAATCCTGGCCCTTCCCAAGTCATCGTGGACGTCAATCCTTCCAGCTTCGCTTAGGCGTTGGCGACGTAGCTGCTGCCAGAGTTTTTCGATGGGGCCGGAGGCGAGATAGATGGCCGCCATCAGTAAGAGCACAGTTTGCGATGCGTTAGCAATCAAGGCGAATCCGATTGCGAGAACAGCGACCAGTGGGTACGGCTGCCGCGCCCGCAGGTCGATATTTTTAAACGAACGATAACGAACCTTCGAGATCATGAGAATCGCAAGCATTACCACCATCACCACCACCCCGTATGATAGTGCTGGAGTAGTGACCCTGGCCGGTGAATAGAAGGCCATTGCAGCGAGCATGGCTGCGGCAGATGGTGCCGGTAGGCCGATGAAGTAGCGCCGGTCATGGTTCCCTGTGTGAACCATGAAACGGGCTAGGCGTGCGGCGCTACAGGCAAGAAAGAAAAAGGAAACCATCCAGCCGATTCGCTCTAGGCCGGAGAGTGCCCATGAGAACATCAGCGTGGCTGGGGCTATGCCGAATGTAAGGACGTCGGCAAGTGAGTCGAAGGCTCCGCCGAATGCGCTCTCGCTGTCGGTCATCCGAGCGAGCCGCCCGTCTAGAATGTCAGCCACCATCCCAATGCCGATGGCCATCGCCGCGTGTGCGTATTCACCCTGTAGTGTTGCGATTAGGCTGTAGTGCCCACAAAAAAGGTTACCCACCGTAAACAAGGAAGGTAGGAGAGGAACACCGCGTTTGAGTTTTTGTGTTGTTTTAGGCTTCTGAGTCATGGCTGTTTGATTCTAGCGCCTTGGCAATGACCGTCTTACCAGCTCGAACTGATCCCCCTACGGATACCACGGCAGAGTACCCAATCGGTAGCCTTAGCTCGGTGCGAGAGCCAAATTTGATAAGCGCGATCCGTTCACCGCGTTCAAGATATTTCGGTGGCATGACAAAGGGCACAACGCGACGGGCTAAAGCGCCGGCAATTAGTGATAGTTCTACCTTCCCAAGTGGTGACTCGATGACAACTCGATGGCGGGCATTATTAGAAGCATGCGAACGAAAGGCCATGGCGGAACCTCCCGTAATACGTTTCCATTCGATGAGCTGGCCAGCGACGGGCGACCGGGTGACATGCACATTGAAAACCGATAAAAAAATTGCAATTTCGACGCCATTGTCGCTGGAGGAAACCTCTACCACTATGCCGTCCGCTGGTGACAGTATGCAATTTGAGGGTTCGTCTGATTCGCGTTCTGGGTCACGAAAGAATGCCGCAAGCGACGTTGCAAGCAGAGCGAAGGCAAGTGCGGCGAGCTCGTATCCCGTTGAGGCTGTGGCTGCGGCTCCCAAGGCGACCGGCAGAACGTATGGTAAGGCTTCGGACCGAGGGAGCATGGATCAGTGAGCTGCCTTGCTCGGAGCTGGTTCGAGGTCAGTGGGTGACGGCGAGCTTTTCGCGGCGATAGTCGCGGATTAAAGTGGCCATCTGATCCTTAAGGACCAACTTGTGCTTCTTAAGCTGGATTTCCTCAATCCATTCTTCTTCGGTAGGGGTGGGTTTTTGGGCCAGTTCTTCCAGACGGGACTCGAAACCGGCGTGTTGCCTGACCAGGCCAAGAAATTCGTCGCATTCGCCGAGCAAGATAGTTCGGATTTCGGGGTCAGCCAGCTCCATATGTGAAGTCTCCGATCGTTGCGGGCATCATGAAATTCTGAGTCCGGATCGGATCGTAGCATCGTTATTAGGACGGCTCAAATAGATCCTCTGTCTGGTGTTAGGTGTGCTGATCTCGCAAAGGATTTCGAGGAGGTCGGGCATCCGGGGGGCGCAGATAAACAGGGCAAGGAGCTGGCCATTGAGGCTGCTTTCTGCAGTTTTTCCAAGTGCGGGAGGCAAGCGAACCGATCGCTGTCGCCAGAGGAAAGGTGTCGAGGGCCACACGGAATTCACCGTGCGGGACGACCAATGGAGTTCCACTGCCGCATACCAGCGCTTGGGGTTGCTTGGCGGAGACAAGTAGTGCGAACTCTTCGGGGTCACATACGTTTGGTCCCCAGATTGGCTCTATAGGTAGTGAGAATTCAGATGGTTCCGGGCCATATAGGGCGCCATAGATTTGGCCACGGCGAGCGTCGATGCAGGTGGCGATGACGTCGGATTTAGAATGAGCGATGGTTGCTAAGGCATCAAGAGTGCGGACACCAACAACCGGCAACCCAAGAGGGGCCGCCAGACCAAGGCAGGTGGCAATACCGACTCTGATCCCGGTAAATGTTCCCGGTCCCACCGAGGTGGCTATGCCGTCAAGCGCGTCTATTTCAACCTTTGATTCAGCAAGGCATCTACCGATCGCTGCTCCTAACCAAGCGTCGGAGCGAAGGTCGTTGTCCTGGACTAATTGGTGGGATTTAAGGGTGCCGCTTAGCACCGCGATACTTGCCGGAATGGTTGCGGAATCGACAGCGAGAATGTGTGGGCGAGAGCTCATAGAGCGTTGATAATACCGTGCTAATCTGGATCACATGAGCGCTGCGAACTCGAAGACCTCTATGATGCAGCAGTTTCACCGCATCAAGGCCGATCAAGATGATGCCATCGTTTTCTTTCGGCTGGGTGATTTCTACGAGATGTTTTTCGAGGATGCCGAAGTCGCTAGTTCTCTTCTAGACATCACCTTGACGGCACGCAATAAGGGGAAACCTTCAGAGGCGCCAATGTGCGGTGTGCCGGCGCGTGCTGCAGATAGCTACATCGCACGACTTCTGGGGGCCGGACTTAAGGTGGCGATCGTTGAGCAGGTCGGTGAACCGGGGGGAAAAGGGGCGATGGACCGCGAGGTAGTCCGGGTTATGACTCCGGGCACTTTGGTCGAGGACAATCTCCTTTTCAGCCGCAAGGACAACTATCTTGTCTCCGTGTTTGAAGACAACGGCTCTGTTGGAACTGCTGCGTTAGAACTTTCAACCGGCGAATTCGTTGCCGCGCAGTTCGTTGGCGAAGATCGTCAGCGGCTGGCACGAGAAGAAGTATCGCGACTTGCTCCGCGAGAGATTTGCGTTCCTGACAGTGCTGAGGTTGAGAATTGGCTTTCCATGGAGGGAGGCGTGGGCGCAGGTACCGGGGTGACAACCTGGAGTCCGCTGCCGACGTGGACCTTTGAGCCTTCGCGCGCCCGAGGGCGACTGTGTGAGCATTTTCAGGTTTCGTCGCTAGTCGGCTATGACCTCGATGACTGTGATCAGGCCGTGGGAGCTGCAGGTGCCTTGCTGTCATACGTAGCGAAAACCCAAAAGGCACCACTCCATCACATTCACTCATTGCGTCGTTACCGAGAGCGGGAATACTTACAACTAGACTCCACCACGCGTCGGACATTAGAGATCTTCGAGTCGTGGCAGGACCGGACAGCCAAGGGGTCTTTACTTGACATCCTTGACGCGACTCTCACAGCTATGGGGGGACGCTGCTTGCGGAAATGGCTCCTGCGACCCTTACGTGACCCTGTGGCGATCAACCGCCGCCTCAGCACTGTCGCGGCAATGCATGCTGCGGCGTTGCCTAGGGCCGGTCTTCGAGCCTCACTGGGCCGAGTGCGCGACCTTGAGCGGTTGACAGCCCGGACTACCATGGGAAGCGCGACGCCTCGGGACCTCGCTGCGTTGCGAGTCTCGCTTGAGTCGTTACCGAAAGTACTTGCTCAGCTTAAGGAACTAGATGCTACACCGATCGTCGATGAGCTTCTTGCCGAGTTCGATCAGTGCGGTGACATTGCCGCGTTGATTGAGGAGCGACTCGTCGATGAGCCTGCGGTTGCCGTTTCGGATGGTGGCGTTATCCGGGACGGGTTCGATAAAGGTCTCGATACCTTGCGCAATGCGAGTGGTGAAGGGAAGGAGTTCATTGCGACCCTGCAAGCTCAAGAACGCGATCGTACCGGCATCAGTTCGCTCAAAGTTGGCTTTAACAAGGTATTTGGCTACTACATTGAAGTATCTAAGACCAACTTGGGGAAGGTGCCTGAAGAATTCATCCGCAAGCAGACGCTGACCAACGCGGAAAGGTTTATCACACCTGAGCTCAAGAAATTTGAGCAGACGGTCCTGAGCGCCGAAGAAAGGATTGGGGAACTAGAGGCTCGTTTGTTCGAGGAGCTCCGCGAGCTCGTTAGTGCCGAGGCCTCGAGGTTGCATCAGACTGCGGCATTTGTAGCCACAGTTGATGTTTTGGCCTGTTTGGCTGAGGTCGCGGCTTTAAACGGTTATGTGGAGCCAATCGTAGACGACGGTCGAGTGCTGGAAATCCATCAAGGCAGGCACCCGGTAGTTGAGATGCTTCAAGATGGCGGGCGCTTTGTCCCTAACGATTCCTACATGGACGATGGGGCCCACCGTATACAGCTACTTACAGGCCCTAACATGGGGGGCAAATCCACTTACCTTCGACAGGTGGCGTTGATTGCGATCATGGCCCAGATGGGCAGCTTCGTCCCAGCGGAGTCAGCGCGCGTTGGTGTCTTCGACCGCATTTTTACGAGGGTAGGAGCGAGTGACAATCTGGCACGCGGAGCTTCTACTTTCTTAGTTGAAATGCAAGAAACTGCCAACATTCTCCACAATGCCACTCCCGCGAGCCTTGTTATCCTCGATGAGGTTGGGCGTGGCACCAGTACTTACGATGGTTTAGCACTCGCATGGGCTGTGGTCGAATACCTTGAGCATCAAGAAAAGATCGCACCGCGGGCGTTGTTCGCTACTCACTATCATGAGCTAACCAGCCTAGAGGGCGTCTTACCAAGCCTTCGCAATCTGAACGTTGCAGCGCAAGAGGTTGGTGATGGCGTCGTGTTTTTGCATCGTGTCGAACCGGGCGCGGCGGACCGTTCTTACGGAATTCATGTTGGTCGCCTTGCTGGCTTGCCAAGAGGGGTAGTCGAACGCGCTGGTGAAATACTTTACAGCCTCGAGGCAACTGATTCGCTGACTTCGTCCGGACCAACCTGGGCCCAGAGCGACGGCGAGCAGCTGGACGTACAGTTGGATCTGCACTCCGTTCTAGAGCACCCTCTGGTTTCTGAACTGCGCGAACGGCATGTTGATGAATTGACACCGCTCGAGGCGCTGAATTTGGTCTCAAAGTGGAAGGCAGAGTGGGGGAGCGACCCAATCGACGGGGATTGAGTCGCAGCGGTTTATAGTTCCGCTAACTTCTCAGAGAGGTTTGCCAGCGATAAAAGGCAAAGCCTCCAACGGTGACTAGCAACGCCATGGCCAGGCTTGCAAGTGCACCGTTCGCCTGCACTGTTGCGATAATCTGTTCCCCGTAGCGCGCTGCCAAAAAAGCTTCGAGGCCGAAACGGATGACACGACCTGTGCCGACACCTACGATAACGCTAGGTAGTGGTTGTCGAAGATATCCTGCGGCCAGTACAACTATTTTGAAGGGGAAAGGAGCTGGCATGAGCGCTGATCCAAGAAGTGCCAGTGCCCCATGTTTTTCTAGAAAGCTCTCCGCCCAAGCGATGCGTTTTCCACGACCCTTGGTGGCCCGGCGGCCACTTCGTGCTAGCCCGTATACGATCACCACCCCAGTCGTTGAACCAATTACTGCTGCTGTTCCGTAGCTAGCAGCGTTCTGAGGTGCCAGCGTCGCTGCGCCCATCACCGCCAAGTCGATGATGGCCGGCATTGGTACGAATGATGAATCTATAGCCGATAACAGGAGAATTCCCCACGCTCCATAAGGAAGAAGGACTTCTTGAAACCAAGCGGCAGTGGATTCCATGTAAAAGTGGTAATGCTCTGAGCAGGGAAGCTTCCGGCGCGCCAAGCTACCATCGGGGTATGAGTCACGCAATCGAGCCCAATCTCGTGGTTGGCTTGTCCTCGGGAACTTCGATGGATGGCATTGATGCTGCTTTGGTCCAGCTGGACCATTCGGTTGTCCCGCCAGCGATCGAACTTATTGCCTTCGAAACGTATTCTTATGAGCGGTCGCTGACCGAAGCGTTGAGAGCGGCACCAAAGAAGGCTCTCCCTGCGGATCTGTCGGTGATGGACGTGATGGTCGGGGAGGAGTTTGCCCGTGCGGCGTTGAAACTGCTCGAAACGGTGGGAATGGCGACCTCCGAGATCGCTGCGATTGGCTCCCACGGGCAGACGATAGTCCATCTTCCGGGTAGAACACCGGATGCTGGGCTGGGGCCGGCTATTCACGCTAGCTTGCAGATCGGACAGCCTGCAGTCATAGCCGAACGTACTGGCATCACGACTGTGGCGGACTTCCGCACCCGTGACTTAGCTTCGGGCGGACAAGGTGCCCCCCTGGTGCCGTTGCTCGATCACCGACTCTATGCGGATCCAACTATCGGCCGGGTGGCGTTGAATGTTGGTGGGATCGCTAACGTTACTGGGTTGCCACCATCTTCGGACCTTAGTGATGTGCTTGCGTTTGACACCGGGCCTGGCAATGTATTACTGGATGCTGCGGCAAGGTATCGAGGCATCGGAGCTGGCTGCGACGTTGACGGAGAGTTAGCGATATCTGGCCAGCCGCAAGAAGGGATCCTCGATGAGTTGCTTGCGAACCCGTTCTTTAAGCGTAAGCCCCCGAAATCAGCTGATACAACCGACTTTCTCAACGATAGAATTGCAGCGTTATTTGATCGTAGTGAGTCAATTAGCGACGCTGATTTGCTAGCTACACTCACGGAGTTCACAGCGTGCACTGTAGCTAAGGCTATAGCTCGCTTTCTAGCTGTGAGGCAACCTGTTGACGAGGTTTTGATCTCTGGCGGAGGGGTGTATAACCATGCGCTCCGCGGGCGATTGAGCGAGCTGGTATTGCCGGCCCAGTTGCGAGATGCGGGTGACGTGGCCTGTGTTCCGGGTGATGCGAAGGAAGCCGTGGCATTCGCAGTTCTTGCTGCCGAGACCCTCGCCGGACGCCCGGGAAACGTTCCGACGGCTACTGGCGCTTCCGGACCGCGAGTTCTGGGTACAATTGTTCCCGGGGTATAATTCACATCCCTTCTTGGTATCGGCAAGTATGGAGAGGTACAAATGGCAGAACTCAATGCATCGGCGAAGATCTGGCGCAATGGGGAGCTGATCCCTTGGGATGATGCCCATATACATGTTTGCTCACACGTCGTTCACTACGCATCGGCAGTCTTTGAAGGAATTCGATGCTATAAGACTCAGAGTGGTCCAGCGGTCTTTCGCCTAGACGAGCACGTTAAACGACTGTGCCGGTCGGCACGCATTTACCGCATGCCGATTGAAATCGGGGCGGAACGTCTTAAGGAAGCTTGCCTTGAGACCATCCAGGCCAATCAGTTGAAGTCTTGCTACATTCGGCCAATTGTTTTCCGTGGCTACCATTCATTGGGTGTGGATCCGACGACGTGCCCGGTCGAGATTTATGTCGCCGTCTTTGAGTTTGACAAGTACCTTGGAGAAGAAGCCCTTCAGCAGGGCGTCGACGTTATGGTGTCTTCGTGGAACCGGGTTGCCACTAATACCCTGCCCGGAATCGCCAAGGCTGCTGCCAACTACATGAACGCAGCGCTGATCAAGATGGAAGCTGTACAAAATGGCTACGTCGAGGGTATCGCGCTCGATGCCCGGGGGTACGTCTCGGAAGGTAGCGGCGAGAATGTATTCATCGTGCAAGATAACCAAATCATCACACCACCAATCGCTGCATCGGTACTTCCCGGGATTACACGTGATGCGGTTATGGTGCTGGCAAGGGAACTCGGCTACACGGTCGCGGAGGCGGACATTCCACGTGAGAATCTCTACACGGCCGACGAAGTTTTTTTTACTGGCACAGCAGTTGAAGTAACTCCGGTTCGCTCGATCGATAAGATTGCAGTAGGCACGGGTCAACGGGGCCCAATTACAGCACAAATACAGGAAGCCTTTTTTGCTTACGTCGAGGGACGTGCTGAGGATCGTCATGCTTGGTTGACGCCTGTTTACGCGGAGGACAGCATCGTCGGCGCGTCTCCTGTCGTTTCTGCGGACGCCTAGTAGTTAGTTCGGTCCCGCCGCCGGAGTCGTAGCCTGTTTAGAAGGCGTCTCTTGGTCGCAGGAAAGGAGATCGACTACCTTCAAGTGGCGGACAACGCAATATTTCGCCCGACTGAAACTTTAGACCGGAGAATGCAGACGTGGCCTTAGAAATCGGTAAGTTGTGTGATACTCATCCGACTACCGGGGCAAGGACGACTGTCTAGGTGGCCAGACCTCAGAATTCTGTGACAGCCGACGCACTGGCGATGCTGACCCGAAGAGATTACAGCCGTGCTGGTATTCGGGCCAAACTTAGAGCGAAGCATCACTTGTCGGATGATATCGACGAAGCGATTAATAAGTGTATCAAGTGGGGTTACCTCGATGACCAACGGTTTGGTCGTAGCCGGTTAGAATCTCGGTTGCAAAGACGGCCTGCCGGCCGGTCAGACGCGCTGCGAGACTTGCAGCGCCAAGGGTTGACCGAAACAACGAGCAAGGTGGTCGCCGATGTGGTATTTGAACAACTCGGAGGCGAGCGAGGAGTCCTTGACGATGCTTTTGATCGGTGGGTTGCACGACAAGGAAAGCCTGAGAACCTCGCGGCTACAAAGCGCTGCTTTGATCACCTCATACGACGTTCCTTCCCGCGGTACCTGGTATTGGAAAAGTTGTCCCTCTGGCTTGAAGATTTCACCGGCTGACGCGGCAGCGGACTCAATCAGGACTCCGAAAGCATGACACAGCTGAATGACAGAGAATTCGTGCAGCAAACGCCTAGAAAGTCATCTCTAGAAGTCCGGAAGATCTTCCTTGATTACTTCAAGCAGCGTGGCCACGAGGTTGTCAGTTCGAGCAGTCTGATACCGCGGGACGACCCGACTTTGTTGTTCACGAATGCCGGGATGAACCAGTTCAAGGAAGTCTTTCTCGGCCACGACAAACGTAGCTACGACCGCTCGGTAACATCGCAGAAATGCATGCGTGTTGCGGGTAAACACAATGATCTGGAAAACGTTGGACCATCTGGGTCGCACCATACGTTTTTCGAGATGCTTGGAAACTTCTCTTTCGGCAACTACTTCAAGGCTGATGCCATCAAAATGGCGTGGGAGCTTCTGACCGAAGGCTATAGCCTCCCGGCAGAGCGTCTCTGGGCGAGTGTCTACGAAGAGGATGACGAAGCCTTTAGTCTCTGGAAAAGCATCGTTGGCTTGCCGAACCACCGTATTCTACGACTCGGGGCAAAAGACAACTACTGGTCGATGGGCGAGACTGGTCCATGCGGGCCATGCTCGGAGATTCACTTCGACTATGGTGTTGGTGACTTTGCGTGGCCATTAAATGGGGCCTACATCGAGCCGAAGCATGTCGATCTCGATGATGAACGGTTCGTTGAGCTCTGGAACCTGGTTTTCATGCAGTTCAACACCGATGGGAGTGGCACAATCGAGCCGTTGCCGGCTCCGAACATCGATACTGGCGCTGGCCTAGAGCGCTTGACGGCGGTTGTTCAAGGCGTACGAAGCAACTATGACACCGACTTATTCCTTCCGCTAATCTCCGCAGTTGCCGAACGGGCTGGCCATCCCTATGGGGTCGATGAGGACAGCGACGTAGCATTACGGGTCATCGCTGACCACTCGAGGGCTACTGCTTTCCTCTTAGCCGACGGCGTCAGTCCAGCCAACGAAGGGCGTGGCTACGTATTGCGTCGGTTGATTCGCCGGGCAACGAGATTCGGGATGAAGTTGGGTTTTGACTCTCCATTCCTCAATAGCTCCGCGGGCGACGTGGCCGACCTCATGGGGGATGTGTATCCGGAATTGCGGCAAGCTGCAGAGCTCATTGCCCGAGTAACGATTGCGGAGGAAGATCGTTTCTTCAGGGCGTTGGCCGCAGGAACGCGGGTTTTTGAAGACGTTGTCGCGGAGGTGCGCGCTTCCGGGAGTAGCTGTATCCCGGGGGACCAAGCTTTCCGCCTGTATGACACATATGGATTACCCGTTGAGCTGACGCGCGAATTTGCCTCCGACGCTGGTTTGCAAATCGATGAACGTGAATTTAGGGCGGCTATGGAAAGCCAGCGGAGTCGAGCTCGTGCTGCGTGGAAAGGGGGAAGCGAAGCAGCAGCTGCTCAAACGCTTGTGGCCGAGTTGTCAGAGCAAGGTATTGAGAGCACGGTGTTCACTGGTTATGCGGAATATGCGCAGGAGGACGTCGAAATTATTGGCTTGCTGCATGAGAATCAGCCAATCGAAGAACTCAAGTGCGGGTGGCAGGGGACCATGATTGTTGACGTCACGCCATTCTATGGAGAGTCCGGTGGCCAGGTTGGTGATCAGGGAGAGGCTTGTTCTGAAAATGGCCACGCCGTAGTTAGTGACACACAGCGGCTACCAGGTGGTCTAGTTGCTCACTCGGTGGAAGTTGACAGCGGAGAATTGTCGGTTGGTGGCAAGGTAAATCTCAAGATTGATACCGAACGGCGTGTCAATACGGCACGTAATCATACGGCGACCCACTTGCTGCACGCGGCTCTACGCGATCAGCTTGGCGAGCACGTTCGGCAGTCAGGGTCTATGGTCGCGCCTGATCATCTTCGGTTTGACTTTAGTCACTTTGCGCCGGTTGATGCCGACCAGCTAGCTGGGCTTGAACGTGACGTGAACGAAGCGATCCGCGCCGATATTGCAGTGGAAATTAGTGAGATGAGCCACCAAGAAGCAATCGAAGGGGGCGCGTTGGCGTT
>Ga0209752_1000646_pt1 | contig 16995 bp, 16 predicted proteins | sample METZYME_3_250m_FD_187548 | JGI IMG/M metagenome (GOLD analysis project Ga0209752, IMG submission 187548) | Marine microbial communities from oxygen minimum zone in mesopelagic equatorial Pacific - METZYME_3_250m (SPAdes) (version 2) | ecosystem: Environmental > Aquatic > Marine > Oceanic...
AGCCGCGGCCGGGTGAGGTGGTTGAGTTACAGCCTGAGACCATCGAGACGCTCCATCGTGGTCTGTGGCGTGTCGTGAACGCGCGAGGTACTGGCGGACGTGCGCGAATTGACGGTTTCAACGTGGCCGGTAAGACGGGCACGGCGCAGGTGGTCTCACTGGCGGGCCGAGAACAGGCGGAAGAAAGTTCCGATATGGATTTTCGCGACCACGGGTGGTTTACGTTCTTTGCACCGAGTGAGGGGCAGCCTGAGATTGCCGGTGTTGTACTCGCCGAGCACTCCGAGCACGGTTACCTCGCGGCACCGATTGCACGTCATGTGATGCAGACCTATCTGGCGAAGAAGACTGGTGAGCCGTTGCCGGACTTACCACAGCCATCGCCGGTGTTGACGGGAACCACAATTGAGACAGTACAGCCTGCACCAACCGACCACTTGACAGTGCCTGTGGAAACGCAAGGTGAGCTCAACTAATGTTGGATGGTCGCCTATATCGCCACGTCGACTGGCCTCTAATTGCTGCGATTCTGGTGCTGTGTGCAATTGGCGTGGCTATGATTTACAGTGCCACTTTTGAGCCAACGGTGGATGCTGTTGGCCCTCAGTTTGGGATGCAGTTCTATGCCTTACTGCTAGGTGGGGTTGTCTTTGCTATCTGCTTAGGCGTTGATTACCGTGTAGTTGCAGATTACGCACTCTTTATTTACGGTGGAGTGCTTGCAGCGTTGGTGCTCGTGCTCTTGGTTGGCGAAATCTCCGGAGGCTCGCAGCGCTGGCTCCGCCTTGGTGCGTTGAATATACAACCATCAGAGTTTGCGAAGTTAGGGTTGGCGGTCTTACTCGCCAACTATTTCAGTGAAACACGGCGCGGTTCGGTCGAAATTCCCGACATCTTGATGGTCGGTATTTTTACAGCGGTCCCTTTCGTGCTTATTGCAAAACAGCCTGATTTAGGAACCTCCGTGGGGTTATTGGCTGTTGCCCTCGGTGTTACGTATCTCGCTGGTCTCCGCATGCGGTGGCTGGCTATCTTGGCCACCCTGGCGCTGCTCTTGGCACCAGTTGCGTGGAACTACTGGTTGGAGCCCTACCAACAAGAGCGACTTGTCACGTTTTTCGATCCGGCACGTGATGCACATGGTGCCGGATACCAGCAGATTCAGGCACAGATCACGGCCGGGTCAGGTGGCCTTGCCGGGAAAGGATTTCTACAGGGTACACAGGGGCAGTTTAACTTCCTGCCTGTTGCACACAACGATTTTATATTTTCAGTACTAGCTGAAGAACAAGGGTTTCTCGGCGTCATTGTGGTGCTCGGACTCTATCTGTTCGTGATCGTGCGGAGCCTCGCTGCTGCACGGCTCGCGAAGGACCGTCTGGGGGCTTACCTTGTCGTCGGGGTGATGTCGAGCTTTGCGTTTCAAGTCGTTTACAACGTGACCATGTCAGCCGGGTTAGCACCCGTGAAAGGTTTAACACTACCGCTAATGAGTTATGGTGGGTCATCGCTGATTGCTACCCTGGCTGGATTTGGTCTCATCGTGAACGTCAGGATGCGTAGGTTCATTAATTGATAATGCTTTTGGCGTCGGATTTGGATCGAACGAAAAGATCGGGAACGCCGGCGCATGGGACGAGGGGATAAAGTGTATATCTGGGAGTTGCTAGGCGACTCGCACGGTAATCGGGCAGTGGTTACTCACCAATTACAGTGCACGAATGTACACCTGAAAACACGCCCCGTTGATCCCAAATGGAGTTTAGTACATGAGCAAGGAGATGATCATCTCCTCGAACAGTCACGAAACTGCTGTGGCTATTCTCGAGGACGACCTCGTGACAGAGGTCTTTATCGAACGGGAACGAAACCGAGGAACCGTCGGTAACATCTACAAGGGCCGGGTTTCGAAGGTGCTACCCGGCATGCAATCGGCATTCGTCGACATCGGACTGGAGCGCGATGCGTTCCTCTATGTGTCGGAAGTGCACGACACATTGGAGGAGCTCGAGCGCTTTGATACCAGTGATGATGGTGATGAAAAAGCCGAGGACAGTGATCCTATCGATTCCGGCGGTGAGACTGATGGTGACGTGGATGGGAACGTTGAACCGGTAGCAACGGAGGCTGGCCACAATGCCGACCGTGACCGGGATTCCGAAGCAAAAATAGAGGATTTGCTAGAGCAGGGCCAGGAAGTGTTGGTTCAGGTAGTTAAGGAGCCACTAGGCACGAAGGGCGCGCGCATCACGTCCCACGTCAGCATGCCTGGTCGTTTCTTGGTCTTCCTGCCTACGGTCGACCACATTGGTATTTCGCGAAAGATTGCGTCTCGAGAAGAGCGGTCGCGCTTGCGCCGGATTGTTCGGGAGTTCAAAAGCGAGCACAACTTCTCGGGTGGGGTCATCGTCCGGACCGCGGCCGGTGGTCGTTCCGAGGAGGACATCCTTGGTGACTTGTCCTACTTTCATCAAGTCTGGACCGGCATCCGACAGCGGACCGAGTCCAATCCTCCGCCGACCGTTGTCTATCAGGAAGAGAGTCTTGTTGCGAAACTCGTCCGTGATTTTCTGACGGCTGACTATAGTGCTATTCGGATCGATAACGCTGAGGAGTATGGCCGTGTTGTTAAGTTGGTTGAGCGAATCATGCCAGATCTGGCATCTCGGGTGCGCCAATACACAAAGTCGTTCCCGATCTTCGACGAGTATGGCATTCAGAACGAAATTGATAAGGCGCTCCGACCAAAGGTCTGGTTGAAATCCGGGGGCTACATCGTTATCAACCACACTGAAGCACTTGTGGCGATTGACGTTAACACTGGACGCTATGTTGGTAAGCGGACCGGTCGGCTCGAAGACACCATCCTCAAGACGAACCTTGAGGCTGTTAAGGAGATTGCGCACCAGTTCCGGCTCCGAGACCTAGGCGGCATTATTGTGCTTGACCTGATTGACATGGAAGAACGGAAAAACCGTCAGAAAGTCTTTCATACCATGGAGCAGGAGCTTCGACGTGATCGTTCACCATCGAAGGCAATACAGGTAGCAGATGTAGGTCTGATTATTGTGACCCGTAAGCGGGTTAAGCAGACACTGGAACGCCAGCTGACCGAACCGTGTCCTTACTGTTCTGGGAGTGGAACGATTAAGTCCTTGTCGACTATTTGCTACGAAATTCTAGCCGAGATGCAGAAAATTAAAGGTGATCTTAATGGCCACGGGATTGTGCTGAGAGTGAATCCAGATATTGCACAGGTACTTGAGAAAGAGGAACGCGGGGTATTGCGTGATTTACGCGCCACACTTGGTCGCGATCTAACGCTGAAGCCTGATGCTAGGCTGCATCACGAGCAATTTGACGTGATGGCCATGTAAGGCTGTCGCCTTTGGTGTTACGGGGAGTGTGACCAGTAGGCTAGGTTGCAGAGCCAGTGTGGCGCCACCGAACCTTGGTGAAGTTCTTGATTGCAGTTCGGCGGACTTGGATCCCCTCGGCTCGGAGGAGTTGGCGTTTAAGTGTCGGATTGCCGCTATAGCCGCCCAGGCGTCCTTTGGCTGCCACAACTCGGTGACAGGGCACGTCGACGAGGTAACAATTTCGCATGATGTTACCGACAGCACGGTAGGCGTTTGGGTGGCCCGCTATGGCTGCAATATCTCCATAAGTGGCAATATGTCCCACAGGAATCCTTCGAACCGCGTTTAGGACGTTCTTGGTGAAGGATGACGTTGGCTCTGAACAGCTCGAACGAGTCATGAACGTCTTCTGAGGACTGGTAAATAGCAAAGAGCTCCGATTGCTATGTTATACACGGCACAGCCAATTAGGTACCACTGCGGAACAATACCGACTGATAGCACCCCTGGACGGTGCAGGATGTCAACAACTGCGTGAGCAACGAAAGCGATGGCCAAAATAATCAGGGCTTCGCGTGGGTCTCGAGTTGGTGCGCTAGCGGCTACGACGAAAAAACCCAATGCGAGTGCAATATCGAGTCCTCCTCCTCCTGCAGTGGCATTTGCTATCCCAGCGAATCCAATATAGGCGCCGGCAACGAAAGCTAAGAGTAGCGCCCCGATTTGGGCGAGGCGCAATTCGGCTATAAGTCGGTTGGGTGCATTGGTGTCGAGTTGTAGGGTCCGTAACGAGAGCCACACGAAACCGGCACCCGAAGCCACGGCGGTCACGAGAAGAGCTTGGAGCACGTCACTCACGGCGATGGCTTATTATCCTCTATACTCGGGAACCCTGCAGTATGAGTGTGGTCGATTTAATCCGTAAGAAACGTGACGGTAAAGCGCTCAAACCGAGTGAGATTCGGTTTTTGGTGCGTGGGGCCACCACCGGTGAAATTCCAACTTATCAGCTATCTGCGTGGTTGATGGCGGTTCTACTGCGAGGCATGTCCTCTGACGAGACTGACACGCTAACGCAGGCGATGACCGATTCTGGATCCCGCCTCGATCTGTCGACAATCACCGCACCAAAAGTTGATAAACACAGCACAGGTGGTGTAGGCGACAAGACCTCACCAGTCCTAGCCCCACTGGCGGCGGCATGTGGCGTGGTTGTACCGATGATGTCTGGTCGTGGGCTTGGACATACTGGCGGCACTCTCGACAAGCTTGAGTCAATTCCCGGTTTTCAGACTGACTTGGCTCCTGAAGAAACCCTTCGGATTCTTGACACAGTCGGCTGTTGTCTCATCGGCCAAACGAAGATGTTAGCCCCGGCTGACCGTGTGTTGTACGCACTCCGTGATGTGACGGCAACAGTCGAGAGTATTCCACTCATCGCGGCATCAATCATGAGTAAGAAGCTTGCCGTCGATCTCGACGGCCTCGTACTTGATGTCACGGTCGGACTTGGTGCGTTTATGAAGAATGTTTCGGAGGCGCGTGAGTTGGCCGATCGGTTGGTTGCCATCGGTGAAGCATCGGGACTCAGGATGCGGGCGGTTCTTACAGCAATGGACACGCCGCGTGGCCGAGCGGTCGGCAATGCGCTGGAGATTGCTGAGTGTATTGCGACGCTGCGCGGGGAGGGGCCGAAGGACCTTGAAGCCGTGTCAGTCGAGTTGGCGGCTCGGATGGTAGAAGCTGCGGGTCTTGAAACTTCGCTAGAGGCCTCGCGTGGGCGAGTGCGGTCTGCTCTCAAGGGTGGCGATGGATTGGAGAAGCTGCGTGAAATCGTCGAGGCGCAGGGTGGCGATCCTCGAGTTATTGATAACCCCAGACGGTTACCGACGGCTCCGTCTGTGGAGCCGGTGACCGCGACACGGCCGGGATATCTAACCGCGGTGGATGCTGAGCTGATTGGGCGCGCCACGAACGTGCTTGGAGCAGGGCGTGACCAGTTGGACCAAATGATCGATCATGCTGTCGGTGCGGTCATGAAGGTGACGTTAGGGGAGTCCGTGCGTGTCGGTGACCCCGTGGTCGACCTACACCATCGGAACGCGCATGGTCTTGACGAAGCACGTCAGCTGATTTCACAAGCGGTGCGCATCGATGATGTGCCACCCGCGACGGCCACTCTTATTCTTGATACCGTAGCCTGAAGATAGACTATGAAGATGTTGAGCAATCCAGAGCAGCGTTACCGATTACGCTTCGTGGCCATTGCGCTCGGCTTGATGGCCGTAGCTTACCTCTTAAGGGACCTTGCAGACCCACGTGTAAGGGCCGTATTGGGTGTAGCAGTGTTCATTAGCGTGACCGCCGCCTGCTCGGCGGACATTCGGAACATTCGCTGGCGTACAGTGGCCTGGGGACTATCGCTTCAGGTGCTGTTGGCATTCGTCATTCTGAAGCTTGTGATCGGCGGTGTCAGGCCAGGGTATGAGCTATTTACGGCGATCGCCCGCGTCGCCGAACGCTTCATGAAGTTTACTGATGCCGGGTCCAGGTTCATCTTTGGTGAGCTGGCAAACCCGGAGGTTGTCTCACAGCTGTTTCCTGGAGGGTTTGTCTTCGCGTTCACTGCATTACCGATCATTATCTTCATCTCATCGTTCTTCAGCGTGCTCTATCACTTTGGCATCCTTCAATTCTTTGTCAAGCAAACGGCACGAGTCGTCGTCTATCTGTTGAATACCAGCGGTGCGGAAACGCTTTCGGCGGTAGCGAATGTATTCATGGGGCAGACTGAGGCGCCGATCATCGTCCGTCCGTATGTCTCTCAAATGACACGGTCTGAACTGTTGACACTCATGGTTGGTGGAATGGCAACGATTTCAGGCGCTGTAATGGCCATCTACATTAACTTGGGTGCTGATGCGGTGGCCATGTTGACGACCAGCGTCATGGCAGCGCCATGTGGTCTTTATCTGTCGAAGATCCTCATGCCTGAGTCCGAGGTGCCTAAGACCCGCGGCGCGGTAACAGTGGACGTTAAGCGCCAGTATGCCAACGTGATCGACGCGGCGGCTGGCGGAGCAAGTCAAGGAATGACGCTAGCAATCAACGTGGCGGCGATGTTAATTGCGTTTCTGGCATTTATCGCTCTAATCGACTACGTCCTTGCGCTCCTACACCCAGCTTTGTCACTGGCAAGCCTGTTCTCGGTTGTGTTCGCTCCCGCCGCGTTCTTGCTTGGTGTAGCGTCAGCCGATGTCGGGGCAGTTGCTGATCTCTTAGGCACTAAGATTGTAGCCACTGAGTTTGTGGCCTACGTCAAACTAACGACCGAGTATCAGGACCTCATTGAACCTCGATCATTCGTGTTGGCTACCTACGCTCTAACCGGCTTTGCAAACTTTGGCTCGGTCGGCATATTACTCGGGGGACTCGGCGGTATGGCGCCAGAGCGCCGCGGCGATCTGGCTCGTCTTGGTACGCGTGCCCTGTTCGGGGGCTTCGTGGCAACACTCATCAACGCGTCAATCGCCTCGCTCCTTATTTGATGACATGGCGAAAGACCCAATCACGAATAGCGTGAACGAGTTCGAAAAGGTTGAGCAGGCTGCGGCATTTCTAGGACAACGAATAGCTATCCCTGAGGTAGCGGTGGTGCTCGGGTCTGGCCTGGGTCAGTTTTCAGAGGCCATTGTCGACCGCATCGTCATACCTTACGCTGAAATACCACACTGGCCGTCCGACCCGCTCATCGGGCATGGACGCATGCTGACTGCTGGAACGGTGGCTGGCCGACCAGTCGTGGTGTTAGAAGGCCGTGCGCATAGGTATCAGGGATACACACGATCCCAAATCGCGTTCGCTCCTAGGGTTTTGGCTCGAATTGGTGTGCCGACCTTAGTGCTCACCAACGCTGCTGGTGGGATTAATACCGCGTTCACTCCAGGTAGCGTCATGATTATTGACGATCACATCAATCTACTTGGGGATAATCCCCTGATTGGACCTCATGATGAGCGATTTGGCCCCCGCTTTCCCGACATGACGCAGGTTTACGCACGCCGGCTGCGGGCGGTAGCCGATCAAATAGGAACGGAAGTCTCGCTTCGCTTGGTTCACGGAATCTACGTTGCTGTCCATGGGCCGAGTTTCGAGACACCAGCTGAGATTAAATTTCTTCGCACGATCGGGGCCGACGCTGTGGGCATGTCGACGGTTCCTGAAGCGATTGTGGCGAGGCAAATGGGACTCGAGGTGCTCGGACTGGCGTGTATTACGAATATGGCTGCGGGTGTGTTACCAAAACCGCTACATCAGGACGATGTGCTTCAGGCGGCCGAACAACTCGCGGAACCGTTTGGGAGACTCCTGACAGGCCTTATACGGCATCTGTGACTGGGACATAATTTTTCCATGTTGCCAACTATCGAATGGCGTGACGACATGGTCGTCATGATCGATCAACGCAAACTGCCAGAGCAGGAGCGCTATGTCGAGTGTCGGACTGCGCCCGAGGTTGCGCGAGCTATCAAAACGATGGTTATCCGGGGGGCACCGGCGATCGGCGTGGCAGCTGCTATGGGTCTGGCCATGAGCGTAGCTCGGAGCAAGGCCAAGGGGACAACTCGGCTTGCGGGTGAGTTCTACAAGCTTTGTGACCTGATGGCCGGCACCCGGCCGACGGCCATTAATCTGTCGTGGGCGGTTAATCGCATGAAGCAGGTGTTCTCAGAAGGCATTTTGGCTGGTCACTCAGTGGAGGAGGTGGCCACGCAGTTGCGGGATGAAGCGCAGGCTATTCATGACGAAGATGTTGCGAGTTGTCGGGCCATGGGAGCCCACGGCGCGACTGTCCTGCCGGACGGTGCGCGGGTGCTGACTCACTGCAATGCTGGCTCGCTTGCCACGGCTGGCTATGGCACGGCGCTTGGGGTTATCCGAGCCGCCACCGAACAGGGCAAGCGCATTTCTGTGGTTGCCAACGAAACCCGGCCGTTCTTGCAGGGAGCCCGGCTAACAGCTTGGGAACTCCTTCGGGAGGGCATTGATACAACAGTGGTGATTGATAGCATGGCTGGAGCACTTATGCGCGATGGTCAGGTTGATTTAGTAATCGTTGGTGCTGACCGGATTGCCGCAAACGGTGATGTCGCAAACAAAATTGGCACCTATAGTGTTGCGGTACTGGCGCGGTCGCATGGTTTGCCCTTCTATGTGGCAGCGCCGACTTCAACTATCGATCTCACGATATCTGAGGGAGGACAGATTCCACTTGAGGAGCGGAACGCACGCGAGGTCACTCATTTTGGCAGGTCTCGATTAGCCCCTGAGGGTGCACACATTAGAAATCTGAGCTTCGACATAACACCACACCAATACGTGTCCGCAGTGATCACTGAGCGAGGCGTCTGTCGGCCAGCATATTCCGACAGTCTTCGAGGCGTCGTTGAAGATGTGCCTTCCAAGGGGGCACAGTAGCTCACCATGCGAATTCTAGGGATAGAGACCTCGTGTGACGAAACGGCGGCGGCGGTTGTCTACGACACCGGGAACGCCGAGCACCCTTGGGCGATCGGGTCATCGGTCATCGCGTCACAGGTGGAGATTCATCGGGAGTGGGGTGGTGTTGTCCCAGAGCTCGCCTCACGTCAGCACGTACGGGATATTTGCGGTGTTGTAGAGCGGGCAGTCGATGATGCTGGAACTGCGTGGCGTGACCTTGACGCGGTCGCGGTTACTCAGGGACCTGGTCTTGTTGGCTCGCTTCTCGTCGGCGTTGCTTTCGCCAAGTCGCTGGCGTTGACACTCGATGTTCCGCTGGTGCCAGTGCATCACTTGGCAGGGCATATTGAATCGTTATTTCTACACCACGGTTCGTTACCGTTACCTGCCATCGTATTAGTCGTGTCGGGCGGGCACACCTGTCTTTATCTTGTTTCGAGTCCTGGCGACTATCGTCTGATTGGCCGGACGCGTGACGATGCTGCTGGTGAGGCGTTCGACAAGGTGGCGAAAATGTTGGGGTTGACCTATCCGGGCGGCCCAGTTATCGACCGTCTGGCGCGCGAAGGTAATGCTCACGCGCTCGATTTTCCTGTGGCGCGGATGACCCATGTCGACCGGAACCATCCGCCAACGGTCGGGGGCGGGGTGCCTAGGCCTAGAGGGCTAGGGGCGACCGACTTCAGTTTCAGCGGCGTCAAGACTGCCGTGAAGCGGCATCTGTCGGCTCGGTTAGCGACTCTTGGAAGCGACAGGCTGCCAAAAGAAGAGATTTCGGATATCTGTGCTTCTTTTCAACGGGCGGTTGTCAATGCGTTGCTCGACCGAACTTTCGACGCCGCCCAGCGGTTCAATGCTAAGGCAGTGGGGGTTGCCGGTGGCGTGTCAGCAAACAGTCTGCTTCGAAATGAGGCAGTGACGCGAGGCAAGGCCAAGGGCTTACCTGTATTCCTACCGACGCAGGCTCTCTCAACGGACAATGCGGCGATGATTGCCGCCGCCGGTCTGCGTCAGTTTGGTCGCGGCGTGGTCGCAGCACCGGACCTAAATGCCGATGCTTCGTTGCCACTCTAATCACTCTAGTCGAACAGGTCGCCCGGCTCGACTCGATGGGATGAACGATGGTTGATGCTAGAAAATATCCGAAACGTCCGATTGTTGGTGTTGGGGCTGCCGTGTTTGATGGGGCCTCAGTGGTGTTGATCAAACGTCGATTCGAACCGCTCCAGGGACGGTGGAGTCTTCCCGGTGGCGGGCTCGAGGTTGGAGAGACGTTGGAAGCTGGGGTTGCCCGTGAAATTGAGGAGGAAACCGGGCTGACGGTGGCAGTGGGACCGGTTGTCGAGGTATTTGATCGGATCTTGTTGGATGATGCCGGTCGCGTTGAGTACCACTTTGTGCTCGTGGACTTTCTGTGTCGTGCGACGGGCGGGACGCTTACACCAGGGTCGGATGTTACGGATGCTGTTCTTGCTAACCCAGAGACGCTCAATGCCTACGGTCTCACCAAGAAAGCGGAGGAAGTCATTGCTCAGGCGGTCGTGATGCGTCATGCATGGCAGGATGGCTAACGGCCTGAGATTCCTAAGATTCATGTGAGATAGGGAGAGACCCGACGTAAATCCGCGGTCCTTATCCGTGCATTAGAATGATGATGATGGAATTGAATCGGAACGCTGCTTGGGAATTACTGGCCGAGTACACTCAAAGCGAGAATTTGCGCAAGCATGGCTTAGCGGTTGAAGCTGCCTTACGTGGCTATGCCCGTAAGTTTGGCGAGGACGAGGTGTTGTGGGGCGCCGTGGGTCTGTTACACGACTTTGACTATGAACGATGGCCTAGCCTCAACGACCATCCCTTTCGTGGGGCCGAGATCCTGCGTAAGCAGGGCTATCCGGAGGTTGTGGTCCGGGCAATCTTGTCGCATGCCGACTACACAGGTGTCTCTCGGGAATCGAAGCTGGAGCACACGCTGTTTGCGTGTGACGAGATGTCCGGGTTCGTGACTGCCGCTTCGCTCGTTCGACCTTCTAAGAGTGTGCTTGACCTAGCGGCTAAGTCAGTCAAGAGGCGGATGAAAGACAAGGCGTTTGCTCGTGGAGTTAGTCGCGATGACCTTCGACTCGGTGCGGAAGAGATTGGTCTGCCGCTCGACGATCACATCACGAATGTTATTACGTTCATGCGCGAAGAAGCAGACGCCTTAGGGCTCCGTGGTTCCCTGTAGTGCCAGTCCTGACGGTATTCTAGTGCGGTGACAGTTAGTCACCACGTAGAGTGAGCGACCGCCAGGCTTCTGGTCGAAGCAATGCCAGCACAGTCAGCACCTCGAGGCGACCAACCAACATAGCGGCGGTGAGCACGACTTTACTCACCGTATGTAATCCAGCGTAGTTTGTCATCGGACCTACTTGGCTAAAGCCAGGACCGATGTTTCCGAGTGTGCCTGTGGTCGCGGTGACACCGGTCAATATATCCGCACCGAGTGCGACCACCACGCCGACACAGACGGCGAAAAGTAGAAGATAAAACAGAAAGAAAACTAGGACAGCTCGCATCACGTCCTCAGGCACCACCTTGCCACCAAGTTTGACTGGTAGCAGGGCACGAGGATGCAACGTTCTCTTGAGTTCGAGCAGGGTATAGCGCGCGATCAATATCTGTCGCCATATTTTTGGCCCACCTGCTGCGGAGCCAGCACAACCACCAATGAACATTAGCACCAGTAAAACCATGCGTGATTGTTCAGTCCATAACGAAAAATCTGAACTGGCGTATCCGGTAGTCGTAAGAATCGATAGGCTCTGGAAGAGTCCGGACCGGACGGCCGCAGCCGTGGCCATGTCAGTTTGCAAGAGAAAAACCGTGAGCGCGATAGTCGCGATAGCGACGATCCCGGTGTAGACTCGAAACTCGTCGTCAGCGATGGAGGCTTTCAGTTGTCCCCGCAACAATGCTTGGTACTGCAGTACGAAGTTCGTGCCCGCTAGAAACATAAACCCGCAGATAATCCATTCGACCGCCGCACTGTTGTAGCCCATGATTGACTCGGGGTTCGGCGAAAAACCTCCCGCCGAGATTGTCGTCATGGCGTGGCAGATCGCATCATAGGCAGACAGGCCTGCAAGCATCAGTGCCACGAACTCAGCTAACGTCAGGCCGACGTAGAGGCGCCAGAGCATGGCAGCCGTCTCACGGACATGCGGTTTGAGGCCACCGCTACCCGGAGTGGTGGTTGTTTCGGTGAAGAATAGCTGGCGTCCGCCGATTGCGAGCCTTGGGAGGACCGCGATGAACAGTGTGATGATGCCCAGACCACCGAGCCATTGAGACATTGAACGCCAAAACATCAGACCACGACCGAAGGAGTCGAAATCCGTGAGAGTGGTTGCACCGGTTGCGGTTATGCCGGACATCGACTCGAACATCGCATCCGCTGCAGTCATTCCGTTCATTGTGTAGGGCACTGCTCCGATCATGGCGACGAGCAGGTAAGTCACAACCACGACTGCGAGGGCCTCGACGCGTTTGAGAGTCCATTCGCGGTGACGAATCTGGCGCCGCATCACCTCACCTAACACGACGGCTGCTACGCCCGTGGCCAAGAAGGTGATGGCATCCGCCGATTCTTTTGAATAGAGCGCGATCAGGAGGGGCGCTACGAAGGCCGCTCCTAAGAACCGGAGGATGGTGCCCGTTAGGTGAAAAACGATGGCGAGTCGCATCGTTCGGTATTCTCGCGTTGGTTAAGACGACGTGAAAAATGTTCTCATCAGATCGGCCGATGCGTCGGTGCAGAACACTAGCAGTCGATCGCCAGGTTCAATCCGGTCGTTTCCGTGAGGGACTATTGCGTCGCCGTGCCTGAGAATCGTGCCTACAATTGATTCTGGGGGTGTGGCGAGGTCGCGCAATGCGGTTGCTGGATAGTCGTCCGGGACGACGAGTTCAAAAATCTTAGCCTCGCCTTCTTCGAGCACAGCGAGGACCTTTGCTTTGCCTCCTTCAACCTCACGGACGATCGACTCTACCGCCGCACCTTTGGCCGAGAGAGCGACATCGATGCCCACCCGCTCGAAGAGCCTAAGGTTAGCTATTTTGCTCACCCTTGTGATGATTTTGGTCACGCCGAGTTGTCGTCCGAGGAGCGATGCCAGAAGGTTCCGTTCATCATTGTCGATGACTGACACGAGTACATCACTACGCCCGATTTCCTCCATTTCCAACAATTCGAGGTCCGTGCCGTCACCGCTCAAAATGAGAGCGTTGGTGAGGGTCGCTGCTAGCATTTCTCCCCGTGCCTGGTCGCGTTCAATCATTCGAACACTCACGTCATCAAGGGAATCGAGAAGTTGCGCGAGCCTGAATCCGACGTCGCCGCCCCCAATGATTGTGACCCGACGCGCGTCACGGAGGTTGCGACCGTCAGGCGCCACTCTTGCTTCCATCGTGGACATCGCGTCCCCGCGTCCCATCACGATCACCTTGTCGCCTGGTTTAAGATGCGTCCCGCCGTGCGGAATTGTGATGGTGTCCCCGCGTTTAGCAGCAACCACTACGGCGCCACGGGGTAGCTGTAGGGAAGCGATCGGTGCAACGGTCAGAGGGGAACCGCTCTCGAGGCGATACTCGAGCAGGCGCACCTGGCCGCCGGCAAAGCTCTCGGCGTCGATCGCTCCCGGTGCGGCGATGATCCGTTGGATGGCATCCGCCAGTTGGGCTTCAGGCCAGATAGTCTGATCGACTCCGAAGTGTTCGCGGAGACTGTAACCACCGCTGACAGACTCAAGAAAATCGTCACCCGACACAAAGCATACGGTCTTAGCGGCGCCGAGCTTCTTGGCGAGTGCACAGGCGATGATGTTGACCTCATCAAGACCCGTGCACGCGATAACAAGGTCGCTCGATTCGATGTCTCCCAGACCCAAGACCTCGGCACTCGTGCCGCTCCCGAGAACAAAACTCACATCAAGAGGATGGAATCGATCAGCAACGGCTGGGTTGTGATCAATAACGTGCAGGTCGTGGTTCGGGGCAAGTGCCCTGGCGAGCGCGTAGCCGACTTCGCCACCGCCTATGAGAATTATGCGCATCGTCTAACGCAAATTCCATTTTGGCACCCACGCTGAGTTTTGGCAATGGCTGTAGGTGTTATTGACCTAGTGACCAAGCTGTTTCTTGGGGTTCTGCTAAAATGCAAAAGTTATGGAAACGGACGATGTTGTTATCGTAGGTGCCGCTAGGACGCCAATCGGCAAGTATGGCGGAGGGCTACGAAGGGTTCACCCGGTCGAACTGGGTGCGACGGCGGCTAAGGGAGCGTTAATTCGGGCCGGGATTGAGGCTGCCAGTGTGGACGAGGTGTGGTTTGGCCACGCGCGGCAGGCTGGGTCAGGGCCGAACACGGCCCGGCAGGTCGGTCACCGTGCTGGTTTGCCCCACACCGTACCCGCGCAAACCGTTAATAAGGCGTGTGCGTCTGGCCTGCAGGCAATTGCCTGCGGCGCCCAAGCGATCGCTCTGGGCGAGGCTGATGTGGTTCTAGTCGGTGGCATCGAATCAATGAGCCGGATGCCATATCTGATCGATGCCGAGAACGCCCGGTGGGGACACCGGATGGGTAATGTTGAACTCGTCGATGCCATGTACCGTGACGGTTTCTGTTGTCCACTGTCCGAATTGATGATGGGAGAGACGGCTGAGTTGCTGGCCCGTCAGTATGCCATTTCGCGTAAGGATTCTGACCTTTACGCGCTTGAGAGCCAGCAGCGGGCCGAGGCTGCGATAGCCGCAGGGTATTTCGACGCTGAGATTGTACCGGTCGAGGTAACAGATCGAAAGGGCAACGTAACGTTGGTGACTCGCGATGAACATCCGCGAGCTGGCGTGACCCTCGAATCGCTACGAAAACTTGAGCCAGTCTTCGAAGTTGAGGGTCACCAGGGCATCATTACTGCTGGCTCGGCGTCTGGAATCACTGATGGCGGTGCAGCGTTGGTACTGGTCAGTGCTTCGCACGCGAAGTTGCTCGGCTGCCGGCCACTTGCACGGATCGCCGGGTGGGCAAGCGCAGGTGTCGACCCAAAAATCATGGGTATTGGACCGGTGCCGGCGATGCAGAAGCTATTTGGGCGATTGCAGCAATCCGTCGACGACTATGACCTTGTGGAGCTGAACGAAGCGTTCGCGGCACAGGTGCTCGCGGTATTACGTGACATGCCGATTGCCCGCGATCGGCTCAACGTTAACGGTGGCGCGATTGCGCTCGGCCATCCGATCGGCTGTACAGGTGCGCGGATCGTTGTGACGCTCCTTCACGAACTTAAACGGCGCAACGCAACCCGAGGCCTTGCCACGTTATGCGTTAGCGGTGGTATGGGCATGGCTATGGCGTTGGAGCGGGACCAAACCTAACCTTGAATCAACTAAAATAAGTGAATGCGTAACCTCGTACGAGCGATACTGGCTGAGCTAGGTGAGGACCCGATGCGTGACGGGCTGACGCGCACGCCGGAAAGGGTTGAGCGGTCGCTGAAGTTCTTGACGTCTGGCTATGAGTCCGACGTGAAGACTGTGCTTAACGGTGCGCTTTTTGATGTTGACTATAGCGAGATGGTAATTGTGAAGGACATTGATTTCTATTCGCTGTGCGAGCATCACCTGCTCCCGTTTTTTGGGAAGTGTCACGTGGCCTATGTTCCGCGTGACAAGGTTATCGGCCTTAGTAAGATACCCCGACTCGTCGAAGTGTTTAGCCGACGGTTGCAAGTCCAGGAGCGATTGACTAATCAGATCGCTGATACCATTCGTGCAACACTCAAGCCGCTAGGCGTGGCTGTTGTTCTTGAGGCTACCCATCTCTGTATGTCGATGCGGGGGGTCCAGAAACAGAATTCCACAGCGGTGACGAGTGCAATGCTCGGGGTGTTGCGCGATGATGCACGGACCCGGATGGAATTCTTGGAGCTTATTCGTCATCGCGGTAACTCGACGTCGTGGAGTACGACGATCGATCAAGGAGTGTCCTGTGTCACGGAGGAAGTCTGAGCGTGCTGATTGTCAAACCGGTAACAGGCGTTGGGCGGTGCTGTTCATCACCCTCGCTGCGACCTCCTTGGTGGCCATGTCGACTCAGACAGAGCCAGCGGATTATGCCTGCCCTTCGTTCTTGGGTCACGGAATCAACACGGGTCGTAGTTTTTGCGATGTGCTAACGGGCCGGGAATCTGCTGGTGGCATAATCGTTACCATTCCGCCCGACCGCGGTGAGACGACGCTGACGTTCGAACTATCTAACCGCCACACCTACTCTGAGGGTCAGATTAGAGCTGGTCGAGCCTTCGCAAGGTATACAGCGACTATCGGTATTCTTATGTTAGATAACACTCTGCTGGCTCGAGCTGCCGTGCAGAGTGAATTTCGCGACGCCGATGACCTTGTTGACCGGGTTGATGGTGGGGCAGGGCCAGGTGGGGTCAAGGCCGTTGCACCGGTCGGGCTCGAAAGTGTGTCAGTCACTATTCCATCCGGGGTGACCGAGGTCAGCATTCTCGGAGAGGTCCTTGAGGTGATTCGGATTGACGGGCAGGATACGTTTCGGTCACCTGGACGCCCCATTGCAATTATCAGTAACGTCCAGGTCGGTCGCCCAATCGACTGACGTCTTTTTAATTAATCGACCGATGCTCCCGAGGCCATAAGGGTTTTATGGCTCTGGTTTTCGGAGCGGATGAAGGAGAACAACTACGGATGTCGCCACGTGACGTAATTATTATCGGTGCTGGTCCGGCTGGGCTTGCCGCTGCGATTGCAGCTAAAAAATACGGCCTTGATTACACCGTGCTTGAGAAGGGTATGTTAGTAAACTCGCTCTATCACTTTCCAACTCACATGGTGTTCTTTACCACACCGGAACTGCTCGAGATTGGCGGATTACCCTTCGTAACCCCGTACGAAAAACCAACTCGGCTGGAATCACTTCGTTACTATCGTCGTGTCGCCGATACCTATGAACTTGCGGTTGAACTGGGAGAGACCGTGACAGCGATTCAGCCGCCAAAGACCGGTCGAACGGAAACTTTTACGGTCAAAACCCGGTCCGGAGATGGTAGAACCCGGGACTTTGAGAGTCGTA
>Ga0209752_1000647_pt1 | contig 16994 bp, 17 predicted proteins | sample METZYME_3_250m_FD_187548 | JGI IMG/M metagenome (GOLD analysis project Ga0209752, IMG submission 187548) | Marine microbial communities from oxygen minimum zone in mesopelagic equatorial Pacific - METZYME_3_250m (SPAdes) (version 2) | ecosystem: Environmental > Aquatic > Marine > Oceanic...
TGATCAACCTGATAAGACTGATTAAATATTACCATTAATAAAATCCACATTTAGGTTACCAACCAAAAGAGGAAGAAGAAGAGAATGCCGGAGAGGATGACCTGCCATATGAAACTAAACCCAGGACCTGTGAATAATATCAGGACCGATGCTGCACAAAGAATTATAAATGCAATTATAAGTCGTGTTCTTTGTTTTAAAATTGGTTCAGGCTCTTGATCCATATAATTTTTACCGTAAATAGAAACGGATTCTTAAAAAAATAGTCTTTTAATATCTTCTGTGGCAAGAATTGCTTCAGCTTCCTGTAAAACATTAGAAAAATCCAAATCCGGATTCGATAATCCCTGATCTAGTGGACCCAACTGCGGTGAAGAATCGAAATAGTTTTGAATATCTTTTAGCGAGAATGTGTTCTTGATGCCGACAACGAACTCTTTTAGAAAAAGTTCATAATGTTTAACCTGCTCTAGTGGTATGCTGTAATGTTCCTGAATGGTTAGGGCATAACTCATTTTTAGAGCGCGCCCCCCTTTATCCAAGGGGTGATCGTTAGAAGTCTCTTCGCTTGGGTATAGAAATTGGAGTTTTTTTCGCGCCTTTTTGAGCTGTAGAAAACTCCTTCTAAATTTTCCCCCAATCAGGTAAGAAAGCCCATTCTGTATGCCATTCACTTTGGAAATCTTTAATGCTTCCTCGCAATACTCTTGAATTTGTTCGTTTTCCATAATTTGGGTAATTCATGATAATAAAGGGCTATTATTCTTGTAATTGGCTAAGAAGTAAACCCATTTGTGAAAGTTAGTGGGATTGTGGAACTTTACCGTAAATACGGGCACATAGATAAGCTAGATAGCGGGTCAACGCATGAATAAAGGGTTCGTTCCCCGTTATCGGCTGAATATGGATAAAACGCATACCTACGTCAATGGCTCCTCCATCGGTAATATAGTTGTCTCCGATCATACAAATTTTAAAAGGATCGTTCAATCCGAGAAACTCTTTCATGGCGATTTCGAACCCAGCACGATCCGGTTTAGGTGGCACATTTTTTACAACTTTGACGCCGAGTTTTTCAAGAGGTTGAAACCGATCTTCTGCAGCATTTGTATAAATTGCCACTTTTAATCCCTTCTGTAGCATTTTTTGTATGTGAGCCAATATAGATGCATCGATATCGCGTATGTGATGCGGACCCATTGTGCCATCCGCATCTATCAAAACTCCTTTTATTCCATCCTGTAAGAGAGTATTTAATGGAACTTCATCGAAGTGTTTTGCCGCGAGATATGTTGATAACCGTGAAGGTTGGAAGGGAAGAGAAAGAAAGCGCGAGACTTTAGCCCAGGTGAGACCTTCGCGCCCAGAGGAAGTAATAGAATGGTTTGTTGGGGTCATTTAAAATTTTTATAAAAAACTATTGAAAGATGAGGTAAGGCCTTTTAGTGAGTTTTGCACTTAATGAAATAATCATGTGCTTTTCATAAAATGAAAGAAAACTCAGATGATGATAACACCCTGTGTCATAGACACGTTGGTTGGAGCTGTTTTTCAGGTTTTCACCCTGTATGAATAATTGTAAAATGTCCCAGTCAGATATAATACCGATAAGGACATGGTTTGCAACAATAGGCAAGCCCAAAAAATGAGAGCTATTTATTTTTTCAACGATATTGTGGGCAGAAGAGTCCGAGGGTTTACAGGCAATGGGCTGTATCATAATATCAGAATCTTTAATAGATTTAAGCTTTTCAATCATTAAGTGCCTCTCAAAACGTTCCAGGTAACCTTATAAAGGTCAAAAATCTTGCTGAAATTAAATAGATACGAGGACATTTTATCAGTTATCGACTGCCCTATTCATTTAAAACCTCTCATTCTCTTTTTTGGTGTTGTTCTGATTGCTTGGTCAATCTCTCGTGGAGCAAATGCTACAACAGCAGAAGAGTGGTATTCGCAGGCGTTTGAACAGTCTCTCAATGCTCAGTATACCAAGGCAATTCAATCTTACAGACAGGCACTCCGATTAAAAAAGGATTGGGCTAACGCCCACCATGGATTGGCTGTTATGTACTTCAAACTTAAAGATGGGGTAAAAGCTGCCCATCATTTACGTCTTGCTGAAAAGCTTTACTCGAAGGATGACAAAATTAATCTTGCCATTACCCAGAGGAATCTTGAGAAAACTTATGCCATGTTTGATCTGAATTCGAAAGAGTTTGAGGACTTGGAAACTCTTCACCCCTTAGTGCAGAAGGTGACCTGGACTCGCATTGGAAATGGTTTCCTATTCGGAGAAAAAGGTTACCTGTTTACCTTGTTACATAACCTCGGTAAAGCGGATGAGGTGCGAGTCCGATTTGTCAATCAGTCTGTTTATGAAGCAAAAGTAGTAAAACGTTATATTATCTATGATCTGGCTCTTTTAAAGCTAGACTTGAAATCTCCTCCGCCAGGGCTGGTATTTGGGGATTCCTCAATCCTTGAGGCGCAAGATTCTGTCCAGTTTGTCGACGCAAAAAACAGAGTATTAACAGGGAAATTGGAGGCATTGCGTGCCATTATGAACGACAAGAATATTTTTGAGCTTGAGCTTCATAAGAAAAGTGTTGAAGGAATGCCATTATTGAACGATGGAAATCAGGCTGTAGGTATTGTTCTTTCATCTTCAGAAATCATTAAAAATTTTCAGGCTGCAGGGATGGCCCCGCAGGGAGAAATTGCTTTGAAGTCCTCTTATCTACAGCGGGTGTTTTCTCTATATATAAGTTCGCTGGAAGGTCCTAAGAAAAGAGGAAGTCAGTCTGTAAAGAAAGAGATGAAATCAGGTGACCTAATTTCATCTCTTGCGGTCATAGAGATTCTAAAATAGAAACTCAGGGACTAAAATGAGCAATAGCTCAACCAAAACTGTTTCAACTTTAGTACTTTTTATAGCGGGACTCCTTTTATGTAATCCATTCATTGCAAATGCTTTTAAGATAAATTTACAACTGACTGGCGATGTTAACTTCCCGGGAATTTTAAAAATGAATGCTGGGATGGATAAAAAATTCGACCGGTTATGTTTTTTAGGGCAAGACGCACTGGGGATGATTGATTTGTCTTTTTTGGAGACTTTGGCTGAAAATGGGATTCCTGAAGGGGATTACCAAGTTGCCCATGCTTTTCCAGATGAGAGATGGCCGGTTCGTTCATTCAGTCCCAATGGTGCATTAAGGTTTTCTCCTTTACCGGAATTGCAGTCAGCTGTTTTTAAAAACTTAGGAAAAAGCGGTTTAGCAATTCACGCAAAAGATTTTTTCCCATTGGCCGAAAAATTGACTCAGAATCCCAAAATGATTTTGTTTTTTAACGACCAACTATTCGAAAAATTAATGGAGCGATGGGGAACCCTTAGAGTCTCAAATTGGGACATGGGTCGCTTTCAGGATTTTTATAAAAGAAACACCCAATCCATTGACCAATGGAAAGTGCGTGTGGAACAGGTTCCTCTAGATCCTGTGAAATCAATTTGTGAACCCCTCAAAGTACAACGTAAACCGGGTGCTGAACCGGAATAAACTCTATTTTCAGGCAGCAAATTTGTTTTTTAGTTTTTACTGTAGAAGGCCAAATATAAATATACTTCCTTTTTTCGGCTGGCTTTGAGCGGAAATCTCCCCTCCGTGGTTTGAGGCTATTTTTTCACAGTTATTTTTTCTTCCCATTTCTCATTTATTGTCTAACAGGATATTATTGACAAAAGGATGAAATATCATAGAATACAGGCCTCGTTTTACGCTTAACCCTTATAAAAAATTATATTTATGCCGATTAGACCTTAGTAGAGTCTAATTGGCTATTGAACTACTAGAACCTCATTTTCATTTCATTTTTTAATTTTGGAGGGCAGGAAAATAAAATGCAGATAACTGGCATGTTTTGGGGAAGAAAATTGTTGGACCTGGTGGAATTTACACATTCTGAAGTCCATGGGCCAGAACTTAGTGTAGATGAAATCAAAGACATGATCAAACGACATGGACAGGTATTTATTAAACCGATGTTCAAAGGTGGTGTTGGTAAGAAGGGTAAATCCGGTCTTTTAGGTCGAGTAGATAATATTTCCGATGCGTTAAAAGAAAAAGAACGACTATACTTTTGTGAGCATGTTGATGGATTCAACAAGGTCAAGTCAGACGGTGTTACGTATGAGGGAGCAGTGCCTGCTGATCATGAAGTTTATTTTTCTATTACGGAGAGTACTGAACACCGCTCTCCTGTTATGACGGTCACTCATCATGGGGGTGTGGACATTGAAGATCTAGATCCCGATAAACTAGCAGTAGTTCCATTTGATCCGTTGACAGGCTTGAAAGCATTTCATGTTTCGAATGCTTTGATGGATTTAGATGCACCACCTCAAGTGATCAGTCCTTTGGTTCAGAACCTACCAAAACTCTGGGATTTATACAACAACTATGGAATGTTGATGCTGGAACTCAACCCCATTCGTATGCAACCCGGTAAAGGTGGGCGCTTAACTCCTGTTGCTTGTGATTTCAAATGTGCTTTTGACCAAGACGATCCAGCGTGGAAAAGATTGCAACTGCCTTCACATCTTTTCGCATCCGACTGTTCCGAGTTCGAACAAGAAATCAATCAGCTTCGCACCTATCAGGGGCAGAGCGATGTTTTCGTTATGAACGATGAAGGAAGCATTACTGCGCCTACATTTGGTGGTGGTGCGAATGCAATGGTTACTGAATTGCTGGGAGAAGAAGCAACCATCTCTTCCGACTTCGGTGGTAATCCTCCTTATGAAAAAATGAACGATATATCTAAAATTAGTTTTAAGTACTGGCTGCCGCAGTCGAATGTCCTATTTATTATCGGTGGTAAAGCCAACAATACAGATATTTATGAAACATTTCGTGCTATGGGAGATGGATTGCGTGAGTTTTTCCAAACGCATGGTCCGATCCCACTTTTCGTTGTTGTGGGTCGAGGTGGTCCCAATGTAATTCGCGGAATGAACTATCTGAGAGACGTTCTCGATTCTTTGGGACTTCCCTATCGTTTCTTTGGGCATGACAGCGCTATGTCCGAAGTCATCAACTATGCACTTAAGGTGAATGAGTGGATGAAAAACGGCGGCAAAGACGAAATTAAAGCCAAATTAAAAATTTAACTTAACGAAACTGTTGGAGGTTTGAATGCATAAGCAAGGCGTAGGGGATTTCCCCTTTTACTGTGGCATTAACTCTCTGTCTGAGCTGGCAACCAAGGACGACAGATGCGTAGTATTAAATATTTTAGGTAAGGAAAGCTCGGGTGTTACCCCGATTAGTAATGACTATTCCGGCGGCAATATTGTTTTCGGCACCGGTCCGGGAAAATCCGGCAAGAGTCTGGCAACGAAGTCCGGTAAAATCCCGGTTTATAACTCTATTAAAGAAGGTATGGAGGCGGGGCATAAATTCAACACCGTTGTAATCTATCTTCCCCCTTCGGGTGTGAAAGATGGGCTCGCCGAAGCCGTACGTGACAATCCGGACCTCACTAAAGCCATTATCCTTACTGAAAAAGTTTCGGTTAAAGATTCTAGAATCATGAGAGCAATTTGTCAGGCGAATGGCGTTGATCTTTTTGGTGGCAATTGTCTTGGGTTGGCTGATGCCTGGAATCACGTCCGATTGGGTGGAGCTCTGGGTGGAAACGCTCCTGAAGAATCACTCATTAAAGGTTCGGTTGCTTTGTTTTCCAACTCCGGCAACTTCACCACGACGATAGCCGTTTATCTTTCTACTGCAGGGTGGGGAACGACGACTTCTGTTTCCAGCGGCAAAGACGTTTACATTCAATATGGAGCAAAAGAGTTTCTTTATGCGTTAGATAACGACGACCGTTCAAAAGTCGCCGTACTATACAGTGAGCCAGGTGGATACTATGAGTACGGACTGAAGTCCGACAAGCCTATCATCGCTTGCGTTGTTGGACGTTGGAAAGCACGATTGACCAAAGCTTGCGGCCATGCTGGATCTCTGTCGGGGTCTGGAGACGATGCGCTTGCTAAAGAACAATGGTTTATGGATTACTTTGGAGTCGATGGAATTTATACGCCAGAAAAACCAATCTTCTCGAAAAAGGGTGCCTTGGTTACCAACATTGCATATATTCCGGAAGCTTTGACCAAAGTCATGGAGCTTAACAATTCTAAGCCGGATTTCGAGGCGCGCGGCAGTCTTGATTTGAAACCGTGGTTTGGCAATAACCAGGGTTTGTCTCTACCTTCTGATCTGGATCTTTCTATTGTTGAAGCAGCCAATCCCTACAATGAACAGATCGAAGCTTTGGATAAAATGGTAGGTGCCCAGCATCGACGCGAAACCTTGAAAGATGCGAGTGGTGCTTCGATGATGGATCCAAAAACTCAGGTGTCGAAAATTCATAACACTTCAATTCTTGATGCCTCTATGGCAACCTTTGAAGCTAATCTAGTGTTCGCGCTCACACGGCAATACACTTGCGAGTATGGTGAAAAGATCGCAAACATCGTCTTGAATATGTATGTGAATCAGTACAATCAACCTACGATGGCAGCGGCTCAAGCGGCACGAGATAACGGCAATTCTCCGAACACGGTGGTCTCCTCTGCGGTAGCGATTGTTGGGAAGAAAATGGTGCAAAAGGCAATGGATGCTTCAAGTGCCCTATTAGAGTTGTTTCAGTACACCAAGCTCGACGGCCCAAAAGAGACATTCGATTATGCTGCCCAATTAAAAGAAGCGGATAAATTTAAAGATGCACTTTTAGCCGATGGTGAAGACCCTTGCGCTAGCAAATTAGCGGAATGTCTAAATCAAGCTGGCGATTCTGTGTTTATTAAGTTTGTGCAAGATTTCGCAGCTGCCAACGGTGGAAAACTTTCTACCGATGCATTATTTGGTGCCGTTTGGGTTACTTTGGGCTGGGAAGCATTGAGAGGCAAAAAGATTTCCAAAGGCACACTGATTCGTCTTCCTTGGTATTCTCGCATCTATAGCACCATCGTTGGGGTTTCTGCTCCTTCCTCACGGCACACGGAAGATAGTGTTGCCGGAGTTAAGCTTGAAGAGTTAATTCCTAATTACAGCTTCACAAAGACAGCGTTTGTCACTTTGTTGGGTCGTCAGCCTTCTGAATCGGAGCTTTATGAGTTTCAGGTTCTACTCGGTCTCATCATCACTAACGGACCGGGCACTATTTCTGCTCAAGGCGCTAAAGGTGCTGTCAGTGCAGATGGCCCCGAACAGCCTCAGCGAGTGCAACTGAACAAAGGTTTTATCGGTTTTCTCACGCATACCGGTTTTGCCCATGGTGGAAATGGCTTTGAAGCAGCAGCATTCCTTATAGAAAATTTCAAAGACAAAGGGCTGAAAGACCCTTCTGATATCAATCACGGTCTCGATCTTGATGCTATGGCTCTAAAGGTTGCGAAGGAATATGCTGATTATAAAAAGAAACAAAAAGCAATCGGTAATCTAGATTATGCCAAGCTGCCTTGTGTGAATCATCCCATATTCAAGGGCAAAGATGTGAATTACGACCCACGTGAAGTTTTCGTTAATGGTCTATTCAAGGAAAAAGGCATTAATAACGTTTTTTTGGATTTTTACCACAGTCTCGTTCAGGGGTTGTTCAATGCGAAAGTTAGCAAGAATGTTTATTGTGTAAACATCGATGCAGTTATCGCCGTTATCCTTCTAAAAATTGTCTGGACAGATTTCAACGATGGCAAGATGAAAGAAGAGGATATCGAGTCTGCTAGCTTCGCAACCTTCCTGTTTGGGAGAATGATTGGTTGTGCGGCTGAAATCGATGATCATACCTCGCGTGGTAAAAATATGGATACCCGAACCCCGGCGAGCAAATGCTCCTATGTCGGTTAATCGGGCGACGCCTGATGGGAACCGGACAGTTCAATAAATTAGGTTTAAATGGAAGTTTGAAAGGGCTTTTACTCCAAAGAGTAAGAGCCCTTTGTGTTTTTACCAGCGAGAGCTTGACTAGTTAAAATTATAAGGCAGAGAATGATGCTACTGCTAACTTCCTATGGATGAATTTTATCCTTTAACGAGGGCGGAAATGAGAAGATAATCATTGACAATTTTTGTTTTTAGAGTAAAGAAAAACTAAGTTAATTCTTACCAAAGGTGCTATGTGCAGTGTCAAGAAGGTTTGTTGAAAGCCCCTTATCATTATTCACTGATTCAAAAATATATTTTTGACGATTTACCCTTGATCGCCATGAATGTGGCTCGTATTGGTGCTCAGACGCCAGGAATAGCTTATGAAATCGCTGATGGCGAAAAGCATTTCGTGACGATTGGGTTTGGTCCCATGAACTGGTTACTCATTACGCCGGATGTCCCAGCATCAGGTGGATTTAGTGTGTTCGACGAAATAGCTGTAGGGGATGAAGAAATGCCTGAGTCTGAAGGAGATATATTGCTATATTTTTCATCCGGGCATCCGAAGCTAAACCGTGAGTTAGCAAAAATGGTTCAAGAACTATTTGGCAATAAAGCCGAGTTGATTGAGGATGTCGAAGTCGAGGGTGGTCAGCATTCCAACCTTGCAGAAGTGAAGAAACAGGTCTTGATCGAAGACCGTAATTTTCTCGATCAGGCACAAAGTAGTTTTTTAAGCACGCATCGATTTTCCTCTATGGATGAAACGACTACCGATTTGCCGCAGCACCGTTATAATTATAAAACGGATAATGAGTCCGGCGACTATGTTTTGACCTTTGATAAAAACCCATCCAAGTTGGAAGAACATAGCGAGTCCTTAATGCAACCTGCAAAATCCCGTGGCCTGTTTTTTATACCATCTCTGGAACTATTGACCAGTTTGAGAATGGGAGGCATCCGCATGGGTTCTCTCGCTATCAACGCTCGTTGGAAAGGATACTGACGTGGTTGGTAATAGGTTAGAACCCGTTTAGCAAGCAAGGCTTTCTGACATGTGAATTAAGGCTTTAACTTCGCCCCACGAACAATTTTCTCTTCCTTTCCTCAATTGATCTCGATACAATTTCTCATCTATTTAAAAATAATAATTTTAGCTCTAGGAGTTAAATTTCATGAAAAGAATATTCGTATTTATTGTCATTGCTTTATTAGTTTTATTAAGTTTAGTGGCTTTAGCAAATGCAGGGGTGCAAACGAAAGAGATTGAATACAGCCATAATGGTGTAAAACTAACTGGTTACTTGGCTTTTAACGATTCCAAAGTAGGCAAACGCCCTGGTATTCTAGTGGTGCATGAGTGGTGGGGCCATAATGACCATGCCCGTAGTCGCGCTATAATGCTGGCTAAATCCGGATATACTGCATTAGCCTTGGATATGTATGGGGATGGAAAACTGGCGAATCACCCAAAGAAAGCTGGTGAACTTATGAATCTAACTTTTAGTAATTGGTTGGACTCTCAAGAGCGATACAATAAGGCCTTGGAAGTTTTGAAGGCTCATAAAACAGTTGATGCCGCTCGCATCGGTTCTATTGGGTTTTGTTTTGGCGGTGCAGTCTCAATCAAAATGGCCAGAGGCGGTGCAGACTTAAAAGGGGTAGTTGCTTTTCACAGTGCATTACCTGTCGAACCTGCGATAACTAAGAACTCCATGAAGTCAGCAGTTCTTGTTATTAATGGATCTGAGGATGATTTTTTGAAGCCTGAAGCGGTTGCTTCTTTCTCGCAAGATATGTTCAAGGGGAATGTCGACTTTACTTATATGAGCCTGAAGGGGGTTAAGCACAGTTTCACTAATCCTCAGGCCGATGAGTTTAGCGAAAAATTTAATATCGCGGCTCTTCAATACAACAAAAAGGCGGATGAACAATCCTGGATATTTATGCTTAACTTTTTTAAACGCGTATTTAATTAGTTAGGCAAATTAACAGGATTAATCATATTTTTATAACTTGGTAATCATTAATTATTTTTTTTCGATGGCTTGTTAATGTAACTTTTGATCTCCCTTGGCCATGCTCTCTTCAGCAAAGTAGTTGTCAACTCTTTTCCCTGATATGCGGAGGTTTGATGGGGGCCAATTACCCTGTTTCACGGTTTCACGGAAAAGTGAAATATTTGATGTGATGACGGGAGCCTACTACGAGAGTTTCGATATAACTGTTTGAAAGCTGGTAATGATTCTATTTGACAGGTACTGCCCGTGCGCTTGGAGCGGTGTGCCTACTATAGATGTGGTCCGCGATGGCATCTAAATATGCGATGTATTTTGGCTCTGGAAATTCGGCTTTTCTAAGGTGTGATTTTGCCCGATCGATGTAGTAGCGGGCGAGGTTAAGCGTGTAGTCTATAGACTTTTGTTTGTGCATATGCTTGACGATGTATTGTACTTCGTCAGGTCCGATGTTCTCGTTTTTAATGAATCCTTCGATTTCTTTTTTTAGTTCGCAGTCGGCGTTATGATAAAGGTGATGCAGTGGAAGTGTTACATGACCTTCCTTGAAATCGGTTCCCGTCGGTTTGCCTAACACCTTTTCATCGGCATCGTAGTCCAGTGCATCGTCCATCAGCTGAAATGCCATGCCAAAGTCATCGCCAAAAGAAATGATTGCGGTTTCTTGCTGTTCTGTGGCGCCAGCTAGCAGTCCGCCTAACCTCGCGCTTACTGAAAGAATGGACGCGGTTTTACGGTATATTACATCAAGGATATGTTTTTCGGTTACATTGATCTTGCGGGCTTCAGCATATTCAAGGATACCTCCTTCAACCAGAATTTTTGTGGCTTCTGTGATGGCTTGGATGATTTTTCTTTCGCAGTCATCTGCCAGGATGAGAATAGCACGTGAGATTAAAAAGTCGCCAACCAGTATGCTGGCATCGGAGCCCCATTTTGCGTTGACGGTCTCTTTGCCACGTCTTACTGTAGTTTCATCTACTACATCGTCGTGTAAAAGGGTTGCTGCATGAAGGTATTCGACAACGCAGCCATGTTTGACAACAGTTTCATCTGCATCGCGACCACAGAGTTTGGCTGTCAGAAGGGTCAGCATGGGGCGAATGCGTTTGCCTCCGCAGCTCATTAAATAGGAGCTAATCCCAGGAATAAGCGGGATGTCGGATTTATAGTTTTTGTTAATAGCTTGCTCTACTTTGGAGAGGTCGTTTTCTAAGCCCTGTGTAACGTCTATGAAATCCATATCTAACTCTTGTTGGATGCACTCACAATGAAGGCGCCGATTTTATGGTGCTACAATAATACAATATATTTAACCCTAAAACTTTATATACTTACTTAAGTTTTAGTCCCTATTCGGCGTGAAACTTATTCTCTTAGCTACTAGGTTGTTTTTATGCTCGGTATTAATTCGAAAGTCCCTAGTTTTATGAGAAATTTTGGAGTTTGTCAAGGTATTTGTAGCTTGTCTGAGATTGCGATATGATTAGAATTTAATGCTTTAAATTACACTTAGGGATGTTCGAGCTTTGGGGCCGAAAACCCCTGTTTTAAAACCTGAAACCCAAGCTTAATTAGGTAAATTTTATTTAAGAAATATTTAGAGTATGAGCCCACCTTTGGTTTCGGTAATTATTCCAACTTTTAACAGAGCCTACTGTGTTGCTGAAAGCATTCGATCCGTTTTGGCACAGAGTGAATTGGAAATAATTGTTGTAAATGACGGTTCTACGGATGAAACAATTAAAGAACTTGCAAGTTTTCCTACCATTCAGGTAATAAATTTAGCTGAGAATCATGGAGTTTCTTATGCCAGAAATAAGGGTCTTGAGCAGGCACGAGGATCATTGATTTGCTTTTTGGACTCAGATGATTTATGGGAAGAGGGCAAGGTAAAAGCTCAAGTCCAATGGATGCAGGACCACCCGGAGTGTAAAGCAGTCTATACAGATGAGTTATGGATTCGTAACGGAGTTCGTGTTAATCCAATGAACAAGCATCAGAAATATTCTGGAGATATTTTTAGACAATGTTTGCCTTTATGTATAGTGAGTCCATCTTCAGTTATGTTACGTAAATCGGTTTTGGATGAAGTGGGCGGGTTTGATGAGTTAATGTCTGTATGTGAGGATTATGATCTTTGGTTGAGAATTGCAGTGCGCTACCCTTTTAAGTTTTTAAGAGAGAAATTGATTGTTAAGCGTGGCGGACATGAAGATCAGTTGTCGCGGAAATACTGGGGAATGGATCGATGGCGAATTTATACTCTTGATAAGCTTTTACGTGGTGACGATTTAAACATGCAGCAGCGGGAGTGGGTTACCGAAATGCTGATTAAAAAAAGCAGTATTTTGATTCAGGGTTTTGAAAAAAGAGGTAAAACTGAAGAAGCTAGGGTTTATAAGAATCTTGTGTTTCATTATTCAAAGAAGGTCGATTCGGCAACTTCAAAATTATGATGAGAAAGTTGATTTATATAGTGGCGTTTGTCTTTTTGGGTCTTCAGGGTTTTACTGATGCAGATTCTAAGACGGAAGGGATTTTGCAAAAGCTTCGTGAAGACTGTCAGGTATTATTAATAGAAACTTATAAAAATGAGAATTCCTTTGTGCGAGCAGCTGTGATGCGTGCGGCGGGGGAGTCTCATGATCCTAAATTGATCCCTCTCCTTAATAGAGGGGTTCGTGATTATTACTCTACAGCGCGATTGTTTGCTTTGCAGGGATTAAAAGAAATCTCATCCACAGCTGCCCTTACTGCAGCTCGCAAGCTCACAGAAGATCCGGACATATGGGTACGGAGTTCTGCGGTGGAAATGTTAGGGGATGAAGGTGGCGTAGAAATGGCGGAAGAAATCCGCGGCTATCTTAAATCGTATGATGTGCCGATGAAGTTGGCGGCTTCTGCGGGACTGGTCAAACTTGGAGAAATGGAATATATAGAAGAAGTGTTGGACCCATTGACGCATCCGATTCCTGATCGGCGCTATCAGGCCATCGGGCATCTTGGCAAGATAGGAGGTAAGAAAGTATTACCTCATTTGATTAAATTATTCGATCATTCTGAGCCAGAGATGATTTATTACAGCTTAAAAGCCTTAGAAGGTAAGGCAACTCCGGAAATGTTACCGAAACTGAGAGAACTGGTAAAACATTCCAACTCTTCTATTCGCCAGGCGGCCGCCATGGCCATGGGTAATTTAAACAACGCAGAAGCTGATTTAATTCCACTTTGCGCGGATGAAGATGGCCTGACCAAACTTTCTGCAGCGGTAGCGTTATATCGGATTGGCTCTGACGCTTGCCAAGTGGTGTTTGAGGAGTTGTTGAGCCATCAAGACTTTAAGGTACGAAGCTCGATGGCGCGAGTATTGGGGAAGACCGCCATCCCTAAAAGGTTGCAGATATTGACAGCGGCCTTGCGAGACTCTCATTCCCGTGTTCGTACGGCAGCAGTACGAGGTGTGGGAATGATGGGTGGTCCCGAAGCGTTTCCTTTGTTAGTGAAAATGTTAGAAGACCGGAAAGAAGCTATCCGCGCCTATGCGGCGGGAAATCTGATCCGCCTGCTAGAATGATTATCCTAAACGGACTTCTCCGGAATCGAGAGCTGTTTCTTCTCCTGATTCATTGGCAATGACCAGCCTTCCTAGATTATCTAATCGAATGGCCTTCCCCGTAATACTTTGACTACTCTTTTTGAGGGTAATGATTTTTCCGAACAGATCGGTATGACGAGTCCAGTTTTTGATGAGCGTTTCCACCTTATATTTTTTTAGTTCGCTATACTGAAAGTCCAATTGGGTTATTAACTGTTTGATTAATGCTGTACGGTTTATTTCCTCCCCCGTTTCTAGCTTGAGTGAAGTGGCGATTTCTTTGATGTCGATGGGGAATTCAGTCTGGTTAACATTGATGCCGATGCCAATAATTACCGCAGGAATTTTTATGGGATAGTATTCACATAAAACACCGGCAATTTTTTTTCCATTAAGTAGAAGATCATTGGGCCATTTCAGTTGGACGCGGTTCGAAGTAAAATCATTCACCGCTATAACGGTTGCAAGGCCTGCCATTAACGTAAAAATTGGCAATTGTTCGGGAGGAAGGCTGGGTCTAATTAAAGTCGAGATATATACTCCGGTTCCAGGGGCTGAATGCCAGATTCTTCCCAAGCGGCCTTTTCCGCCTGTTTGACTGTCCGCCAAGACTATTAGGCCTTGTTCAGGAGGATGATCTGCTAGCCTACGGCTTATTTCTGCATTGGTGGAGTCGGTTTCAGTAAGAAATCGCCATTGCCTTCTAGTTTGTGAGGGCATATTTTGCAGAGCAGACAGGTCAATGTCTCGTGAATTGGACAAATTTAATTCCTTTTATTTTAAAGACTGGGCCCGATAGGGGCTGATATTTCCTATTGTAATTGGAAATTCTTAAAAAATGATTGAATTATTGTAAAAAAATTGATAAAAGCGTACTTCAAAGTGGTTCCAGCTCAGCAAAACATTGCTTGGAATCAAAACATTTTGAGAGGAGAAAGCTGGATGAAAAAGTTGGTAGCTTCCTTTATTTTGGTTTCATTGGTATTGGTTTTGTCTTCCTGTTCTATGGAGCAGAGGTGTCCCGAAGGTGAATGTGCGCCACCAGAAGGCGTTGAAGAAGGCGCTGAAGAAGGCGTTGAAAAGAAACCTGAATAAGTTTGTTTTTTACTGAACTCATTTGGATGGCGGGGAGTTTTCCCCGCCTTTTGAATGTCCTCTGTTTTTCTTGGTGGTGTTTTTGTACGTTCTATCTCTCCTTCCTTCCGCTAAAGTAACCGCCTTCTTTTCTAATACCTTGACAGCACATGTTCAAGGGATGTTAGAATATTCCTTAATTTAAATAAGTCGACCTACATAAAGTCATCGTTGTCAAAATTTTGATAGTTGAATTTTCTTTTGAGTTAAGAATATGATGGGATGACTGAAAAATGATGGTTTGGTCTAGAAAATGCTCTGATTATTTTCCCGATCAAACTTTTTCTTTTTGGTCATGGAAAAAAGAGAGGAAAAAATGACAGAAAAACCCCCTGTTACAGTGGACGCAGTACGAGATGCCCAAGACAACTTTAAAAATGGGACCACCCAGCATGAAGATAAAAACTATAAAGAGGCCATTGAAGCTTTTAAGAAATCGGCAATGGTTCATCCGTTTGATGAAAATCACTTAAGCGAATTTGAGGCAAAGCTGAAAGAAGGCAGTTTTAAATTGCAACAGGAAAGCATTGCATTTATGGGTTGTGCGGCAGTTCATCTTAATGAAATGATTCATAGCTTAGATGAAGATCAAAAACAGGAGGTGCCCATTGATGAATCATTGATGAATACCTTTAAGGATTGGTAAGAGAATGTCGGTAAAAGATAAAGAATTTCTTTACAGCATTTTTCGCAAAGAAATAAAGGATAGAAAAATTCCTTTAAGTCTCGGGAAAACCTGTCCTGTTAAATGTACTTTTTGCTATGAAATGGATCACAGTTATCGCGATACTTTTGATACTCCTTTAACCACCCAAGAGCATTGGGATTTTATATTTAATGAGATCAAATCCTTGCCGACTCGTGAGTCAGAATTCTGGGTCCTGGGAGGTAATGAGTATATGGAGTGGACGGACCTTGCTCTTCACCCGAAGGCAATGGACTGGATAGAAGAGTTTCTGGATCAAACGGATAAAGGAATCACCGTTTTTTCTGTGGGCTATTTTGATCCATTAAGGATCAAAAGGCTTGCTGATAAATATCCAGGTCGTATCAATTTTGAGTTGTCAGTCATTTCTCTGAGTTCTTATCGACAACAATTAATGCCTAAAGGACCTTCGGTAAATCAGGTGTTGGAGATTTTAGATGGGCCTGCGGTAACCTCCGCTAATTTTTATTCTTTTGGCCCAGAATCTATGTCTAAGGATGCCAAGAGAATTTCAGAGATCAACGAAAAGTGTCTTCTTTGGATGGGATGTCTCACTCCTTTGAAATATATCGATGGTCATACCACTAAATTAATGCGACAAGGCAAAAGGTTTCTTCCTGATGAGGCCAGGAAAATTTACGATATGGACCTGCCAAATATTCAAATGATACATACTGAATCGGATATCACCGCTTTCTTAAATAGAAATAAAATTATAAAAACCTTTGACGCCTGTGAACTAGAAAAAAAGGACTGGATTGTCATGGCAGGAAACGTCCATCGAGTTTTAACCTTATTTCGACCTGGTCGTGCACGATTTATGTACGTGCCTAACGATACCTTGGGGGGTGACTCTGATTGTACGACTTTGCTAACTTTTGACGATGTTGCGAAGAGGATTACCAATCAGAAAGTAATTCACTTGCCTCGTGTCATTATGGAAAAATCCTCCAATGATGAGAGGGATATTTCAGGCAGATCTTTTGACGATTTTAAAAATCAGTTTCCAAACGTACGTTTTAAGGTGCTTCACAAAATAAACTCAGACCTTTCAAATAAAAAACTATATGAAAAGGGATATTTGAAAAATTATGTTGAGGGATATCTCAACAATCCCTTATCAAAAAAATTTGAGAATGTAGCTTGTCCAAATTGATCTTTTTTAGACTGGATAAATAGAACAGGGCGGTAGTCCTGTTTTTAGAAAGGAAATTGAAATGCAGTATAGGTTGAAAATTGTATTTGTTGATAGTCAGGAACTTATCCTGGAGAATACTGAAAAGCATGGTTTCAGCGATGATCTAGAATTATTTGAAGTGACAACTGCGGACGAGATTTTTGTTGTCCCATTGAAACAAATCAAATACATTGCTTGTGATTCAAAGATTTTTAAAAATTAGTTCGGAATACCTATATAAATAAATTTTTAAAACCGGATGTGTGCTTTCTTCGCCCAGAACTCCTCGTTAAACTTTTCTCGAACAATTTTCAAAAAGCGTTTGGTTTAAGGTCAGCGATTTTTTGTCGACCAGATTTACCTTATTTGTGGAAGGAGAAAATTTTTTCTGTTTTCATCCCTAGTTGTTTGGTTTTTTTGATCTAAG
>Ga0209752_1000651_pt1 | contig 16965 bp, 13 predicted proteins | sample METZYME_3_250m_FD_187548 | JGI IMG/M metagenome (GOLD analysis project Ga0209752, IMG submission 187548) | Marine microbial communities from oxygen minimum zone in mesopelagic equatorial Pacific - METZYME_3_250m (SPAdes) (version 2) | ecosystem: Environmental > Aquatic > Marine > Oceanic...
AACCGGATCGCCATGGCTGGCCCATGTGGCATCAGCTCAGGGACATGTTGCGGCAGATCATGCGGCAGGACACGAAACAAAACCGGTGAATTATTCGAACATACCAGGCTGTACCTATTGCCAGCCGCAAGTGGGATCTTTAGGCATGACGGAAGCTCAGGCTAAAGAAGCAGGACATGATGTAAAAATTGGAAAATTCTCATTCCAGGCCAGTGGGAAAGCCATGGCGGCGGGGAATACCACTGGTTTTGTAAAACTGGTTTTTGATGCAAAATATGGGGAATTGCTGGGTGCCCATATCGTTGGTGCGGAGGCAACTGAACTCATCGCGGAAATGGGTTTAGCTAAGGGATTGGAGGCTACCTGGGAGGACATTGCTATGACGGTTCATGCCCATCCAACTTTATCGGAAGCGATCATGGAAGCGGCATTGGATGCATTTGGGTCTGCCATTCATCAATAATAAATGATTGAAACACAATTAGACCAAATAATAATCCAGGATCTCGGACAACGTCCATATCAGGAAGTGTGGGCTTATCAAAAGGAGATACAGGCAAAACGCATTGCCGGAGAAATTGAGGATACGTTTTTAATGGTGGAACATGAACCCGTTTATACGTTGGGAAAAAATGCGAATGAAAATCACCTCCTTCAAAGCCGCGACCAGTCTGTAGATGTTTTCAATATTGAGCGTGGTGGCGATATTACTTTTCATGGCCCGGGACAGTTGGTGGGATACCCAATATTGGATCTGTCCAATTATAAAAAAAGTATAAGTTGGTACATGCGAATTTTAGAGCAAATTATCATTGATACAGTTTCTGAATTTGGCATCGAAGCAAAAAGAATTGAAGGGCTCACAGGCGTTTGGGTTGGCGATGAAAAAATAGCTGCACTGGGAGTGCGGATCAGACGTTGGGTCACCATGCATGGTTTTTCGATCAATGTGAATACGGATTTGACCTTTTATGATGGAATTATTCCTTGCGGAATTTTCGATCACGGAATCACTTCCATGGAACAATTATTATGCCGGCCGCAAGATATGGAAAAAGTAAAAAAAGTTGTGCGAAGCAAATTTGGTTACTATTTCATACTGGGAGAATCTTAGTGCCCCGGCTTCACGGATTTACTAAAAAACAGATTCTCGACGTATTCGAGAAAATGGTGATAGCGCGAAAATTGGATGAAAAAATGCTAACCATGTTAAAGCAGGGAAAAAGTTTTTTTCATATGGGAGGTTCAGGACATGAGGCGGCACAGCTGGCCGCCGCCGCTGTCATGCGCCCTGGGGAAGATTGGATCTTTCCCTATTACCGGGATGCGGCTCTTTGTATCGGCCTTGGTATGACAAGCCGTGAGCAGTTGCTATCCTTTCTCGCCAGAGCAGATGATCCAAATTCAGGCGGACGGCAAATGCCGCACCATTACGGACATAAAGATTTGAGGATTGTGAGTCAATCAAGTTCCACGGGTACACAATTCTTACAGGCGGTAGGTTGTGCCCTGGCCCGAAAAATGGAAAAGACCAAAGAAATAGTTTATGTCTCATCGGGAGAAGGGACTACAAGTCAGGGCGATTATCATGAAGCATTAAACTGGGCCAGCCTGGCAAAGGCTCCAGTGATTTTCCATATTCAGGATAATGAATATGCGATCAGTACCCATAAGTCGGAACAGATTTCTAGCTCTGTTTTTACCATGGCATCGGGATATAAGAATTTGGCCCGCTATGAAGTAAATGGGACCGATTTCTTCGAAACAAACCTTGCTTTTAAACAAGCTGTAGAACGGGGACGAAGAGGAAAAGGCCCTTCATTGGTAGTATCTAATGTGGTTCGTTTGCTGTCTCATTCTAGTTCAGACGATCAGCGGAAATATCGATCACCAGAAGATTTGGATGAAGATAGAAACCGCGATCCTATAACTATTCTTAAAAATCAGTGCGCTAAAGAAAATTTTATCTCTTCGAAAGAGTTTGAAAAAATTCAAAATGAAATTGATGCCCAAGTGAACCGGGATGCAGATTGGGCAGAGGCGCAAGATCATCCTGATGCCGATACAGCATTAGATCATGTTTATAATGGAGATGTTTCAATCGATGAGACCGATTTTAATGCTATTGCAGACAAAGTTGTAATGGTAGATGCTATCAATCATGCTTTGAAAGAAGAAATGGAACGAAATGATAAAATGGTTATTTATGGTGAAGATGTCGCCGATCCAAAAGGTGGTGTATTTAATGCAACCAGAGGACTCACTGATGCATTTGGTAAAGAACGTGTTTTTAATTCTCCTCTTGCTGAATCATCTATTATTGGTACAGCAATAGGTATGTCGGTGGCAGGTTATAAACCAGTGGTTGAAATTCAGTTCGGAGACTATATCTGGACAGCCATGATGCAGTTGCGAAATGAAGTAACTACATTGCGTTATCGATCCAACAATGTTTGGAGTTGCCCAATGGTGATTCGGGTTACTGTAGGTGGATACATCCATGGCGGTTTGTGCCATAGCCAGTCCATTGACGGATATTTTATACATATGCCTGGAATCTATTTGGCCTATCCATCCAATGCCGCTGATGCTAAAGGACTTTTGAAAATGGCATGTCAAATGAATGATCCTGTTCTTTTTATGGAACATAAAGGACTGTACCGCCAGGGATATTCCGTTACGAAAGAACCCGATAAAAACTATATACTGCCATTCGGTAAAGCAAGAATCGTTACTGAAGGCAGTGATATTTCCATTATTACCTGGGGTGCTATGGTCCAAAAATCTTTGGATGCTATTAAATCTCAGGAATTGCCTGAAGGGATTGTTGAAGTTATTGATCTACGTACCCTAAATCCATTGGATATAGATACAATAGGAACATCCATAGAAAAAACCGGTAAAATATTGGTTGTGTACGAGGATAATTTGACCAATGGTCCTGGAGCAGAAATCTCAGCAATAATCTCAGACAGATTTTTTGAACTATTGGATGGACCAGTACGCCGTGTTGCTGCCAAGGATGCCCCTATTCCGTTCAATCGTTTTTTAGAGGAAGCAATTCTGCCACAGACAAATGATATCATTGAAGCACTTGTCGATTTAATGGAATATTAATGATAGTGGACATTATAATGCCGAAAATGGGGGAATCCATCATGGAAGGAACCATTCTGGAATGGCGGAAAAAGGTTGGAGATTTTGTAGAAAAAGACGAGTTGTTCCTGGAAATAGGAACAGACAAGGTTGATTCAGAGATCCCTTCTGTTGTATCCGGAACCCTGGTGGAGATTCTTGCAGCTGAGAACGATGTAATTGATGTGGGCAACGTCATTGCCAGAATAGAAACCGATGCGGATGATGCAAACAAGGTGAAGCCACCGGAGGGAAAAACAGTTGGTCCTGATTCCAAAAGCGTACCAGAACCTATCAAAGAAATGCAGGATCCAAAACCAAAAAGGGAGCGGCCTGCGGGGAAAATATTTTTCACCCCTGTCGTCTTTAAGATTGCCCGAGAAAATGATATTCCCCTGGGTGAATTAGAGTCGATACCGGGTTCAGGCCGGGGAGGCCGGGTTACCAAAAAAGACATTATAACTTACATTGAGCAACGCGGTTCTTTACCACCAGCAGTTGCTGTGCAAAAGGTGTTGCCCGGTCCTGTGCGACGATCTAAAAGCCGGGAATCATCTTTGTCATCACAATCGTCTGCCATACCAGGAAAAACGGAAGAAATGCACCACATGCGAAAGCTGATCGCCGGACACATGCGGGCCAGCCTGGATACTTCTGCCCATGTCTATGTGATGACAGAAGTGGATATGACACCCATCGTGGATTATGTAAAAACACAAAGCGAACCATTTCTAAGCAGGCAAGGTTTCAGCCTAACCTATACACCTTTTGTTGCAGATGCCACGGTGAAAACGCTGCAGGATTTTCCTGAGATGAACGCGTCTATTTCGGGCACATCGGTTACATATCATAAAAATATCAATATTGGCCTGGCCGTTGCAGTAAAAAATGGGCTCATGGTTCCGGCTATGCTAAACTGCGAGGAGAAGAATTTTCTGGGGCTTTGCAGAGCAGTGAATGATATGGCTGTACGGACGCGCAACAAACAGATCTTGCCGGATGAATTAACCGGTTCCACCTTTACAATTACCAATTTTGGGGTCTTCGGCGTCACGGTAGGAACACCCATCATCAATCAGCCCAATGTAGGAATTCTGGGTGTTGGTGCGGTCAAAAAACAGCCCGTTGTGGTTGAATCGGAGCAGGGGGACGGGATTGTTATCCGCAGTATTATGATGATTTCACTAGGCTTTGATCACAGGCTGATAGATGGCGCTGGCGGCGCAAAATTCATTGAACGTCTTCGCCATTATCTGGAAACCATGGATTTATCCCAGAACCTGTAATGCCGATCGACCACGTTTTAAAACTTTACTCTGAAACAATCCGGTCCGACTATCTCCATTACGGATTCTGGGGTGAACCGAATTCCGTTGAAATAGAATCGATTACGCTTCAAGAAATAAAAAATGCTCAGGATCGTTACATTGAACATTTGGCATCCTTTATCCCCAACGAAGTGAATTCCATTTTGGACGTGGGATGCGGTATTGGCGGCAATGCGGAATATTTGATCAATCAAGGGTACGTAGTTGAAACATTATCACCGGATGATTTCCAAAAATCAACCATTGTGGAAAAATTCAATAATCAAATGACGTTCCATCATTGCAAGTTTGAAAAATTCCAATCTGAAAAACAATACGATCTCATATTGGAAAGCGAAAGCGCCTGTTATATCAGGATTAATAAAGGATTTGAAAAAGCGCAGGAAACACTTCGAGCGGGCGGTTATTTGTTGGCATCGGATTATTTTGTTCATTTTCGGGATGACTCTAAGAATCTCCACTTAAGATCTTCTCACGATATGGAAAAATATTTGTCCAGCGCCAAGGCACACGGGTTTGAACTTATCAGAGAATATGATCAAACAGACAATACCATGCCGACTTTGGATTATGGTAAATATTTTATTGAGCGATTCATCAACCCAACTATCGAATACAGCGTTCATTCAGCAAAAAAAAATTATCCAAAAACAGCCGCACTGATCGGGAGATTGGTGGCTCCAAAACTCGAAGCAAAAAAAAATCAACTGGACCTGCTGGACAGTTCCCTCTTCAGGAAATACCGTAAATACATGATTTATCTTTTTCAAAAACAAAATGACTGAGACGATTATTAATCCACGCAAGCCTAAAATCCGTCTTCAACGAACCGATGGATTTAAATTCGTAAATGACGTAGTCCAGGCAAACCAACTACATACGGTCTGTGAAGAAGCGTACTGTCCCAATATTTATGAATGCTGGGATTCCCGCACGGCCACCATTATGATCTTGGGTGACATCTGTACCCGGTCCTGTGGGTTTTGTGCAGTACAAACCGGAAAGCCAACCTGGAATGATCCCCTGGAACCCTACCGTACAGCCATGGCGGTGAAAAAAATGGATCTAATGCATGTGGTGGTCACTTCTGTGGATCGGGATGATCTGAAAGACAATTATGGTTCCGAGGTCTGGGCGGAAACTATCAACCAGATTCATGAGCATGTACCAGATTGCACGGTAGAAGTGTTAACTCCTGACTTTAAAGGTCACCAGCCGGCTTTGAATACTGTTTTTGCAGCAGAACCGGAAATTTTTAGTCACAATGTGGAATGCGTGGAAAGAATAAGTAAAAAGGTGCGCAGCCAGGCTGACTGGCAGCGAAGTATGGAGGTGTTAAGACTGTCCGTAGATTGCGGATTACATACAAAAACAGGTATGATGGTCGGCCTCGGGGAAACATTTGATGAAGTTGTAGCCACAATGAAACAGGTGCGGAAACTGGGAGTCGCTATTTTTACCCTGGGACAGTACCTCCAGCCGACGAAGAAGCATTTCCCTGTACAGCGGTATTTGTCTGACCGGGAATTTACCGATTATAAAAAAATAGGCCTGGATCTAGGATATCAAGTTGTGGAATCAGGCGCCCTGGTGCGCAGTTCCTATCATGCCCATGAGCAAGCCAGGATCGTTATAGGAAACAAATCATGAATCCCAGATATATCCTGGTCATGTTCTCAGGCATTGCGGTGTGCACCCTAGAGTACTATATCCACATTTTAGAAGCGCAGCCTGAAAATACAATATCTGCTCTCCCAATAAAAAAACCCGTACTCCAAGTCGGAAACCGGGCGAAACACAGTACAGAAATTGTTAATGAAATGCAGGTAACATTCGCTTATCTGGAAGGAACATTTCTAAAATCTGCCATGGGTATGGACGAACTCACAACAGAAATGCATAACTACGCATTACTGGCAGGCATTGTTTCAGCACCTGGTGGACCATATTATTTTAAAGATACGGGGTTGGCAGCAACCATGATTGAACACAAAAAGATGTTTAAATCTTTTATTTATTCCATAGATGTTCTTTAGAAGTGTGACATGATTGCAGATTTATTGCAGATGAACAGCCGAAAGATCATTAGACCAGCGTTGGCATGAAACTTGCAGGACAGAAAAAATTAATCTCAAGGAATACAAATGACTGATAAAATGACAGAAAAAGAAATCGAAAATTTTTCCATAGAAGATACAGATCAGTATCCGGTCATGCCGTTGAGAAATACGGTCCTTTTCCCGCAGCAGGTTATTCCCATTTATATTGGGCGTGAGCGTTCCCTGAAACTGATCAACGAACTGAACCCTAAACGGAAATACATTGTTGTGGTGGCTCAGGAGGATGGTTCCATCGAAGACCCGGAGCCCAAGGATCTTTATTCCTATGGGACTCTGGCCAATGTACTGAAGGTCTTTGATATGCCAGATAACAGTAAATCGGCCATTGTCCAGGGTATTTCGCGGGTCAAGATTTTGGATTATACCAGCGTAGATCCTTATTACAGGGCTGCAATTCAGACTCTGGACGATGAACCCCTTGAAAATGAACTGGAACTGGAAGCATTATCCAATAATCTGCGGCAATCGTTTTCAGAGCTGATGAATGTGGCGCCCAATCTAACGGAAGAGCATACAGGAATGCTCAGCAATATTCAAAAACCCAACCGATTGACAGATCGAGCCATTTCCTTGATGACAGTTCCCAATAAGGAGAAACAGGAAATCCTCGAAGAATTGAATATCAAAATCCGCATTGAAAAAGCGCTTACTTTGATCTCCCGGGAAATGCAACGCATCAAACTGGGGGAGGAGATTCAGTCGGAAGTCCACGATGAAATTTCGAAAACCCAGCGAGAATATTATCTCCGTGAACAGATGAAAACCATTAAAAAAGAACTGGGCGAGGATGAAGGCAGTGTTGAACTCAAAGAAATAGAAGATAAGATCAAGGCGGTGAAGATGCCAGAAGAGGCAGAAAAAGTAGCCCTGAAAGAGCTGGACCGTTTATCTCGAATCCCGACCCAATCCCCAGAGTATAATGTTTCCAGGACCTATATTGAATGGCTGGCTGACCTCCCCTGGAGTGATTCAACAAAGGACAGGATTGACTTAAAGGAAGCCCTGAAAATATTGGATGAAGATCATTATGGTCTGGACAAAGTCAAAGAGAGAATTATAGAATATCTTGCAGTTCGAAACCTGAAGCAGAAAAAAGACCCCAACGGATCTGTTCGCGGGCCCATTCTGTGTTTTGGCGGTCCTCCCGGCGTAGGGAAAACATCCCTGGGCAGATCCATTGCCCGTGCCATGGGACGTGAATTTGTAAGATTATCCCTGGGCGGGATTCGGGATGAGGCGGAAATACGGGGTCATCGGCGTACTTATATTGGAGCGTTGCCCGGACGTATCATCCAGAGTATTAAAAAAGCAGGAAAAAATAATCCTGTGTTTATGCTGGATGAAATTGACAAACTCGGTGCTGATTTTCGCGGTGATCCCTCCTCCGCGCTGCTGGAGGTATTGGACCCGGAACAGAATCACTCCTTCAGTGATCATTACCTGGAGGTCGACTTCGATCTAAGCAACGTTATGTTCATTTCTACTGCCAATTATCAGGACGCCATCCCTCCCGCACTCCGGGACAGGATGGAAATATTGGATTTCTCCGGTTATATCGAGGATGAGAAAGTCCAGATCGCAAAACGTCATTTGGTTCCAAAACAGTTAGAAGAAAATGGATTAACCAGTAAGGAAGTGACCTTCCATGAGGGTTCTATAAAAGAATTGATACGTTCTTACACACGGGAAGCGGGAGTTCGTAACCTGGAACGGGAAATTGCTAATGTTTTACGCAAGGTAGCCCGGAAACATGTAGAGGAAAAAACCAATAAGATCAAAATTACCAAAACAAAAGTCAGCGATTATCTTGGTGCACCACGTTTTCATTCAGAGCTGGCAGAGCGCACTACAAAGCCTGGTGTAGTCACCGGTCTGGCCTGGACGGCAGCCGGCGGAGACATCCTGTTCGTAGAATCTACCTTGATGAAAGGCAAAGGCAAATTAACTCTAACGGGACAACTAGGCGATGTAATGAAAGAATCTGCTACAGCAGGGTTGACCTATGTCCGGTCACACGCGGAGGATTTTGGCATTGACCCGGATTTCAATGAAACTTCAGATATCCATGTCCATGTTCCAGCAGGAGCAATACCAAAGGATGGTCCCTCTGCTGGTGTCAGCATGGTCACGTCCCTGGTATCATTGCTTACAAAAAAACCTGTAAAGGAAAAAGTAGCCATGACCGGCGAGATCACATTACGTGGTAATGTCTTGCCCATAGGTGGTGTGAAAGAAAAAGTTACTGCGGCCCATCGTTCAGGAATCACGGAGGTGATTCTGCCGGATTTGAACCGGAAAGATCTTGAGGATGTGCCGGAACACGTGTCTAAGGACTTGACCTTCCATTTTGTCAAAGAGATACGGGATGTACTGAAAGTGGCTATCCCCGGTGTTTTGAACGCCAGCAAAAAATCAGCAGGCATAAATAGGAAATAATGTAATTTCGCCGCCGCATTTACAGGGCGATTAGCTCAGTTGGTTAGAGCACTGCGTTTACACCGCAGGTGTCGGCGGTTCGAATCCGTCATCGCCCACAGAAGACCTCGCGAAAGCGGGGTTTTTTGTTTATACGTTCCATCCTTAAACGTAAAATCCAACACAATGAATGTGGTTATTCATCAGGACATAGTAAAATCGGCGGGGCGCATCCGGCCCTACATTCGAAAAACACCGCTCATTTCTTCCACTGCTTTTTCAAAACTAATAGATGGAAAAGTATGGTTCAAACTGGAAAGCCTGCAGGTAACGGGATCTTTCAAGGCCCGGGGAGCTATGAACAAACTTCTTGCCCTGTCAGCAGATGAGCGTGAGCGGGGCGTTGTCTCTGCGTCTACAGGGAACCACGGTGCAGCCGTGGCCTGTGGTGCGCAAAAGCTGGGTATCCAATGTACAATTTATGTTCCGAAAGATGCGTCGCCGGTGAAATTGGAAAATATGGGCCTGTACGAGGCGGATATTGAATATGTTGGCAATGACTGCATCGAATGTGAAACGAAGGCCAGAGATGTATCTGGTAAAACAGGAAGAACATATGTCTCTCCTTATAACGATCCTTTCGTGGTTGCCGGGCAGGGCACTATCGGTGTGGAAATAGAATCCCAATGTGATGGATTGGATGCCATCATCATCTCTGTTGGAGGTGGCGGCCTTATTGCAGGAATTGGGAATTATTTAAAATCTGTTTGGCCTGATATTCAGGTGTTCGGCTGTTCCCCGGAAAATTCCGCTGTAATGATCCATTCCATGGCAGCGGGCAAGGTCCTGGACCTGGAATCAAAACCCACTTTATCGGATGGTACCGCTGGCGGGGTGGAAAAAGATACTATCACCTTTCCCATTTGCTGCGAGGTGATTGATAAAACAATGCTGGTCACCGAGAAGGAGATCAGGGAAGCCATAATCCTGTATATGCAGCATGAACATCAGTTGCTGGAGGGAGCAGCGGGAACGGCCGTGGCCGCCATGATCCAAATGAAACAAGAACTGCAAGGGAAACGAGTAGGCGTTGTGATCTGCGGCGGGAATATCAGCTTGGATACACTAAGGGAAATATTATGAAAATTCTATACTGTGATGAAATAAAAACCATAGTCAGGGAACTGGACCTGCTACCGCTTATCAAAAAAGGATTTGTTGCCTATTCTGAGAGGAGATCTGTTGTGCCTCCAGTGGGTGAACTTTCTTTTAATGACCCGCCGGGAGATGTGCATATCAAATACGGGTATATTACAGGAGATGAATTTTATGTGATCAAGATCGCCTCGGGTTTCTGGAACAATGAGCACTTGGGCATTCCCAATGGTCAAGGAATGATGTTGCTTTTTAAACAGCAAACAGGGCAATGTGAAGCAATACTGCTGGATGATGCCTACCTCACGGATGTCCGCACTGCCGTTGCCGGGGCTATCTGTGCGGAATTATTCGCCAATGAGGTCAATTGCATCGGTGTTCTGGGAACAGGGCTGCAGGCCCGCATGCAGGTGCAATACCTGAAAAATATTACGTCGTGCCATAAGGTACTGGTTTGGGGTAGGAACCGGAAAAAAATGGAAATATATCAAAAGGATATGGCCCGGCTAGGTTTCCAGGTAGATCTGAGTTTTGCGCCAAAGGATGTGGCAAAGGAATGCAACCTGATCATTACAACCACAGCATCTACCGTGCCACTCCTAAGCAGTATAAATATCCAACCCGGTACGCATATTACTGCAATGGGCTCCGATACCCTAACCAAGCAGGAATTGGAAGTGGATATTCTATCAATGGCGGACCTAGTGGTTGCAGACAGCATTGCCCAGTGCAAAGAAAGAGGCGAAATTTTTCATGGCCTAACATCAGGATCAATTACAGAAGATGAAATCGTAGAACTTGGCAGTATATTAAATGGATCACAGGCGGGAAGATCATCACTAGACCAGATCACGGTTGCAGATCTTACCGGGGTGGCAGTACAGGACATCCAGATCGCTGCAGCAGTCCATAAAGCGTATAAGGAGAACAACAAATGAAATTTGAGATATTTGAACTGGAACGAAACCAGTCTCTATTTGAAAATGAAGTGGATTATAACCTGTCGGAAAGCGGGGTTCATCCCTTGGCACTCACGGAGATATTAACCAAAGAGGAACAGCAGGAAATCTTAAATACTGAATTATTCTATGGCTATACCAACGGAACGCCGCAGTTGCGCAGGCGCATTGCTGAAATGTACGGTGATTTTTTTTCCGCGCATAATGTGCTGATTACATCCGGGTCTGCGGAAGCAAATTTTCTGTCGGTCATGACCCAGTTGGAAGCAGGAGACGAACTGATCTATATGGTGCCCAATTATCCCCAGATTCTTGGCCTGGCCAGGAGTTTTGGTATCATATTGAAAGAACTGCCTATACGTGAAGAATTGGGTTGGCAATGGGACCTGGATGAACTCAAGGCTATGGTTACCAAGAAAACAAAAATGATTGCAGTATGCAATCCCAATAATCCCACAGGAGCGGTCATGTCTGATTATGTGATGAATGGCGTGATAGCCATCAGTCGAGAAGCCGACTGCTGGCTGCTTTCTGATGAGGTTTACCGCGGAGCAGAATTGAATGGCGTTGAGTGTCGATCCTTCGCTGGTGCTACGGATAAAACGGTGGTGAATGCCGGGCTTTCCAAAGCATACAGCCTGCCGGGCCTGCGGCTGGGCTGGAGTGTAGGCTCCGAAGAATACGTCAATAGAGCATGGTCATTCCATGATTATACGGTGATTAATGTAGCCTATTTAAGCGACTGGGTGGCATCAAAGATCATGACCTACGATCGCAGGATGAAAATTTTAAACCGGACCAAGGAACACCTAAATCATAACCTTGATATGTTGTGCAAATGGGCAGAAGGCGTGTCAGAGCTTTCGGTAACACGTCCCCAGGCCGCAGCGATCACGTTTGCCCGGCTCAATATTGATATGCTCTCAGAAGATTTTGTATACCAGCTGCGGGATAATTTTAGCGTATTGCTTACGGCGGGGAAATGGCACGGCCTGGAGGGATTTGTCCGTATCGGTTACGGAACGCCGGCGGACTATGTTCAAGGCGGACTTGACAGGATTGCAGATTTCTTGAACTCACTGTAACGATAATGTTGAAAGGGGTCCTGTTTTTTATTGTTTTTTGCCTTTGGTTTTGTCTTGGGGCAGAAAGAAAGTATTCAGAAGATCGGATTCCGGACCCGTTTCATTCTATGTCCACTGCAAAGATCGGTGATAATCCTTTTCCCACAAACCCCATGAATGACCGCGCCCTGGGTTATCTGCTGCAGGGCAAGGCTCAAACCGCCGTGTCCAATTATGGAAATTTTATTAACTGGGATGAACACCCCATGGGTGTCTGGGGAGAGTATTCTTATTTACCCTCCGTAGCATTTTTAGCCGGAGTACCAGGCCAGAGATATTCTTCAAAATATGCATGGAATAATATTGAATATATTGTGGACACAGACGGTGCAGTTCTGTATGGTATATGGGAATCAAATGATGCATATGATGACTGGTTTGCAGATGAAGATACAAATTTTGTCGGCATAATATTTGACGTAGATGAAGATGATGGGCGCTGGGAGCCAGACAGTATTGCTAAGAAATTATCTGTGGATTATATAGATGGACCTTATCAATGGGTCATGGACGATTTAAAAAGAAAAATAATAATCAGTGCTTCGGCAGCGTTGGATCCCAATCGAGCTTCTTCAAGGATCGGCTTCATTTATCCCTGGGCATTGCGTCCAGATTTAATTCGCCGTGAAGAAGAATTTGATTTTTATCACTATGGTCCTGACCTTGAAGAATGGACATCCGATGACAAATATTCTTATTTTGGCGCCAATGTGGCAGAATCCTGGCTGACGCGGATCGCAGGCTCTATCAACGGCGAATGGCACGCATCCAACATGGCGCGGACAAAAACCCACAATACAGAAGTTACAAATGGAGATTTATTTGGGGATACCTATGTGACCGACCCAGGGGATACATACCCACTTTTGGCTCACAGTGCTTATTCTGATACCTGGCCAATCCGATTTAATCCTGAAACAGGAAAAGAAGAATCTTTTTGGCCCGGGTGGTGGGCCCAGGATTATAATATTAACCTTCCTGGCTGTGATCAATCCCGTAAAGATCCGGACTGCTGGGAAAATGTACCTGGGAGATTCGTTTCTGATATGGATGTATATATGGAATTCGATGATCGCTGGGCTCACCGGGGAAATAATGTCAATACCAATAATGAATATGAACAGACTGGATACCCCATGGGTCTGCGCATCATGGCTGAGGGTCATTCCTATGGTGTATCTTACGCCGAAGATGTTTTATTTGTCACAGTAAAAATCCGCAATGAAAGCGGGGACTGGTGTGCCGAAGATGAATTTGGGAACCCTGTGTATAATGATTTCGGTGAACCAAAATGCGGAGAGGGAATGATCATGCCTGATGGTACAAAATTAAATCGAGGAAAAGGGTTTGATTACCAGGAGACGACACTGGGATTTTATTTTGACGCGGATGTTCTCGTGGGGGATAAAAGCGGATATAATTCGGGGCTGCATACGAATGATGATGATTTTATGAAATACTATTGGGAAATTTTTGAACTCAATAATGAACGTATGCTTATTTCCATGGCCATGGTTGGAGATTATGATGGTTTCAGTGGTGCAGCCGGGTATTCCATGGATCCGAATGAACCAAACCTGGGAAACGATTTCGGGATCGTGGCAACCCAACTCCTCGATTCTCCAAGAGCCACGGATCCAGTTGACTTGGACCAGGACGGTACTGTGGATATTTTCCCGGGCGAACCTTTAAAAATGACGGACTGGCATTGGTTTGACTGGTACAGCCGTCCGGGAGTTATCCAGGCAGAAAGTAATTCCAGCAGTTGTTATGCGGGCTCAGCAGGCTGTCCTCAAGCAAGGAATAAAGAAGAGATCATGTATAAAATAATGGTGGGGGACACAACAAATATTCACCAAAATGAAAAGGAATGGCATTTTCATACAGAAAACCCGGGCCTGGATCTGGCTGCAGACCTGAACCCGCATTTTGATTCCCTGGAAGGCTTATTGGAAGAACCGGCATTTTTACGGGAACCTCCCGGGCTTGACTGTTCAATTTTTATGAGCTGCGGTCCATTTGACCTCCCTGTGGGAAGGGAGGTCCCATTTTCTTTCTGCATTATTTTTGGCCAGAATGAAGATGATCTGATCAACAATGCACGATTTGCCCAGGTCATGTATAATTCCCGGTACCAGGGATTTACAGCGCCGGTGCGGCCTACAATATACGCGGAGACAGATACCGGTACTGTTCGAATCTATTGGAATGATGCTGCCGAAAATTCAACCGATGTATTAACTGGCTATTGTGATTTTGAAGGGTATAGGATTTACAAAAGTACGGACGGTGGTGAGAACTGGGGCGGTGCTGCTGATATGATCTATGATAATAATGGATTATTTGTAGGCTGGCGGCCTTTTGTCCAGTTTGATCTGTCGCGAGAAATGGATTCTCTCCATTGTATTTATATCAATTCTTATGATTGCGGCAGAAAAGACAGTAGAGGGCATGGAATTCAAGGCCAAGATCCATTTTATCCATGGTTCAACCTGGGGCATGATACAGGGCTGGACAGGGTAATGCTGCCCGAAGCCGAGTGGAGGGTAGTGAACAGTGATACCTTTAAATATATGTATGAAGATCGTGATGTAATAGATGGATTGGAATATACCTATTCCATAGTGGCCTATGATATGGGCGTGGAACCAGCATACTCCACGCGATATATCAATATTGGCAATGGTGAATATGAATCTGTGATAGATACCAATTATTCCAATCCCGGGGAATGGGCTAACCCTGATGGCTACGCTTCTATTGAAAATTCAAAGGGCACTACAATACTGGATCGAAATTTTATCCATGTATATCCCGGCATTCAGCCAGTGCTTGACCTTAAAAGGGTATCTGTTGTGCCCAACCCCTATATCGTGCGGTCTGGATACAAGGAAACGGAATTCCTGAGGAGAATAAGGTTTACCAACCTTTCTGAAAAATGCACCATTAAAATATTTACAATCACTGGAGAACTTGTGACTGAGATTGCACATGAAAATAAAAATAGCGGAAATGCCTGGTGGGATATGAGGACAATAAATAATCAGGAAATCGCGCCGGGACTTTACCTGTATCATATTCAGCGGGTTAGCGAAGATAATGGTAAAGAATTAGAAGAAATCGTGGGTAAGTTTGCTGTAATTAGGTAGATATTTTCGAGGTTTATAAAATGAAATCAATTATATTTCTGTTTTTAAATTTACTTATTGCCCAATTATCTACCTGGATTGTTATCCAGGCTAATATCTTGACACCCAAATGTGTTATGTATTTGACCCTGGGGTCTTTTTCCCCAAACTCAGTCAGGGCAATAATATAGATGCCCAAAAGCTGATCATCTTGAAATGAATCTGAAAATAATTCCCCTTCTTTTTATTCTAAACCAAATCCTTTGGGCCAACAATCTCAAAACAAAAAATATAATCCTGATCACATTGGACGGCGTCCGATGGGAAGACCTGTTCACAGGGGCAGATGAAGAACTTTACCAGAATAAAGATTATGTGAAGGATATGGAAGGTGCAAAGGGATACTGGGATGATAATCCCAATATCCGACGGGAAAAACTCATGCCCTTCATGTGGGAAACCATTGCAAACCAAGGGCAGATTTATGGCAATGTGGAAAAGGGAAGCGTGATGGAGTTAAAAAATTTATATTGGTTCTCTTATCCCGGATATAGTGAGATTCTCGTTGGATATGTTGATTCCACCCGGAATAGCAACGCCAGTGAAAATAATCCGAATATAACCGTACTGGAATATATTCACAGCCAGCCCTGGTTTAAGAATAAAGTGGCTGCTTTTTGTTCATGGGCTGTGTTTGATTATATTATTAACGAAGAGCGATCTGGGTTTCCAGTTAATTCAGGTTTGGAACAGTTCCATGGCTTGAAAGGTAACAAAAAGAATGAACTCATGAACGAGTTGATGTACCAGATACCGGTTCCCTGGGGCAGTGTCCGATTCGATGCATATACCTATCATTATGCGTTCAATTATTTAAAAACAAAACGGCCTCGAGTACTTTACATTGCATTTGACGAAACAGATGAATATGCACATAACGGTCAGTATGACCAATACCTCTATTCCATGAACCGATTGGATACTTATATCAAATCCATCTGGGAATGGATTCAGAAGAGTTATTATTATAAGGATAGAACTACGCTGATTATTACCACGGACCATGGTCGGGGTGACAAAGTATTGGATGAGTGGCGGTCTCATGGGGACAGTGTCACAGGTGCAGAAAAAGTGTGGCTGGCTATAATGGGTCCGGACACACCCGTATTAGGAGAAATAGAAAACAGGGATCCGATATACAGTACCCAGATCGCGAAAACTATCGCTACATTATTAAACGTACATTATGAAAATGAAAGACCAGTGGGGAATGCAATCAGATCCGTCTTTAAATAACATGCACATCCCTAGATTCCATCTTGCATTTCCTGTCCACGACCTTGAATCGGCACGGGAATTTTATATACAAGTTTTAGGATGTACGCTGGGGCGGGAATCAGACAAGTGGATTGATTTTAATTTCTATGGTCATCAGGTTGTAGCCCACTTGCCCCCAGGAGATTGCACAATCTCTAAAACCAATCCAGTGGATGGTGACCAAATTCCCGCAAGACGTTTTGGAGAGATCCTGCCATGGGATCAATGGGAAGATTGGTGTAAAAAAACCAAGATTGATGGAGTGGATTTTTTAATAGGACCCA